>Ga0213866_10000688_pt1 | contig 26270 bp, 24 predicted proteins | sample PICome_11_FD_160079 | JGI IMG/M metagenome (GOLD analysis project Ga0213866, IMG submission 160079) | Coastal seawater microbial communities near Pivers Island, North Carolina, United States - PICO284 | ecosystem: Environmental > Aquatic > Marine > Coastal | place: USA: North Carolina... | reverse complement strand
GAGCACTCGCCCCTTCATAACTGGCTGTGGGAACAGATACTGGATACATTGCGGGATATGCGTGTGCGAACAGTTCACCGTGGCTGACCAGGCGCCGGACAGGCCGGGGGCGCTGGCATCCTCGCCCGGAGCGAGCGCATCATCACATTTTCCAACTCCACAGATGGCAGGCACACCCGATGAGTAGCAAGAAGCGGCGCGACATTCCGCTGTTCAACACACCAATCGTAGAGACACATTGCCACCTCGATTACCTCGAGGCAGAAGAGCTGTCTGCGGTATTGAGGCGCTCCCGACAAGTGGGCGTAGAGCGCATCATCACCATCGCGGTGTCGCCGGATAACCTCGATACGGTACGCTCCCTCGCCGCGGACAACGAGGACGTCTGGTGCACCCAGGGCATCCACCCCCACGAGGCTGCGGCCTTTAATGCCGGGGTTGCAGATGCCGTTCGACGCGGAGCAGATGACCCCAATACCGTCGCCATCGGCGAGATTGGACTCGACTACTACTACGATCACGCCGAGCGTTCCGCGCAGCACGCAGCGTTTGAGCAACAACTGGCTGTAGCGGCAGAGCGAGAACTTCCGGTGGTCATCCACACCCGCGAGGCGGATGACGATACCCGCGCCATACTGGCCAACTTCAGCGGGCAATTACCTCGGGGCGGGGTTATTCACAGTTTTACCTCTTCGCTGGCCCTCGCCGAATACTGCCTTGATGAAGGTTTTTTCCTCGGTTTTAACGGCATCGCAACCTTCAACAGCGCAGAGAATGTGCGGGAGGTTATCGCTGCAACGCCGGTAGACCAGCTACTGCTGGAAACCGATGCGCCCTACCTCACGCCAGTGCCCTATCGCGGCCGTCCCAATGCGCCTTTCTACCTGCCGTTCATTGCCGAACGGATAGCCCAGGAAAAGCAGATGGAGCCTGAGGCGCTGCTGGCTGTCGCCCGCCAGAACAGTTACCGGCTGTTTTTCCCTGACGAGCCCTACTGACGCAAGATTCGGTAGCGCCTTCATCATACGGTGCTAGAATACGCGCCCCCGCGGGCTGGCCGCCAATCGACAGGACAACAATGGAGTACATCGTCGGACAACGTTGGGTGAGCCACGCGGATGCGCAGCTCGGCCTGGGTGTTGTTGTTGAATTGGACGGTCGCCGGGTGACCCTCAGCTTTCCTGCTGTGGACGAAGAGCGAACCTACGCCGCGGAAACCGCCCCCCTGACTCGCCTGCGCTTCAAGCCCGGCGACCACGTGTCTACCATCAACGGTGTTGAACTGCTGGTCAGCGAGGTGTTGGAAAACAATGGCCTGATCGTCTATCGCGGTACGGACCATCACGATGTGGAAATGACCGTGTCGGAGTTGGAACTGGACGCCTTCGTTCAGCTCACCACGCCCCAGCAACGCCTGCTCAACGGCCACTTCGATCGCAACGAAGACTTTGCACTGCGGGTTGCCACCTACAATCACCTGGACCGCCTGCAGCGCTCCCCGGCTCGCGGCCTGATGGGGGCGCGAACCAGCCTGTTACCCCATCAGCTGTACATTGCCAACGAAGTTGGCAAGCGCCACGCTCCGCGCGTTCTTCTCGCAGACGAGGTAGGCCTGGGTAAGACCATCGAAGCCGGCATGATCATCCAACAGCAACTGCTGACGGGACGCAGCCAGCGCGTATTGATCATGGTCCCGGAATCCTTGCTGCACCAATGGCTGGTAGAAATGCTCCGTCGCTTCAACCTGCACTTTGCGATCTTTGACGTAGAGCGACTGTCACAGGCACCGGAGGGCAACCCCTTCGAGTCAGAGCAATTGGTGCTCTGTGCAAACGAATTATTCGAAGACCAGGACAGCTTGCAGGCCCTTGCACTGGAAGCGCCCTGGGACCTGGTCGTCGCTGATGAAGCACACCATCTCCACTGGAGCGAAGAAGCTGCGGGCAACGATTACCGATTTATGGAGTCACTCGCCCAGCACAGCCGCGGCTTGCTGCTGCTCACAGCGACTCCCGAGCAGGTCGGCCAAGCCAGCCACTTTGCGCGGCTGCGCCTGCTGGATCCATCGCGATTTTACGATCTGGACGCGTTCCGGGCCGAGGAGCAACAGTATCGACGCTGGAGCGGCGTGGTCGAACAACTGCAAGCGGGCGCGACGGCGACAGACTTGCCAGAAGGCCTCGACCCGACGGCACCGCCAGGGCAACTGATCGAACAAATTCTCGACCGCCATGGCACCGGGCGCGTCCTGTTTCGCAACACCCGGGCCGCCATCAGTGGCTTCCCGGAGCGGATACTACATCGACACCCCCTCAGCGCGCCCGAGCAATATGTTCACGCGGTTGTAGGCGTGGAGGAAAAGCTGCACCCGGAGTTGCCGTTTCTCGATGACAGCTGGCTTGACTTCGACCCACGTGTTGCCTGGTTGGAGCAAACACTCAAGGCGATGAGACCGGCCAAGGTGCTGGTGATCTGCGCCAATGCCAGTACCGCCGTGGCCCTGGAACACCACCTGCAGATGCGCGCGGGCATCCGCTCCGCTGCTTTCTATGAAGGCCTGACAATCCTCGAGCGAGACCGAGCTGCGGCCTACTTCGCCGATGATGAGAATGGCGCGCAAACCCTGGTTTGTTCGGAAATCGGTAGCGAGGGCCGAAATTTCCAGTTCGCGCACCACCTGATTCTGTTCGACCTGCCGCTAAACCCGGACCTGCTGGAACAGCGCATCGGCCGCCTCGATCGCATCGGCCAAAGCAGCGATGTACAGATACATGTGCCCTACATGGAGGGCACCGCCCAGGAGACACTGCTTGACTGGTACGACAAAGGCCTGGATTTATTTCACCAGAGCTGCTCTGCCGGATTCATGATTTTCGAAACCTTCAAGGATCGGCTGCTACCGGAACTGGAAACGCGCTCCGCCGGCTTTGACTCGCTGCTGCAGGAAACTGCCGCGTTTACCGAGAATACCCGAAAAGAGCTACGCGACGGTCGCGACCGCCTGTTGGAACTCAATTCCTGCAAGCCGGCCATCGCGAACCAGGTTATCGAGGATATACAGGTCCATGAACAGGCGAATGAACTGGAGCACTACCTCGAGGCCCTTTGCGAGGGGTTCGGTGTGGAGCACGAATTTCACTCCGAGCACTGCCTGATTCTGCGCCCGACCGAACATATGCTAACCGGGCACTTCCCCCACCTGGGCGAAGAAGGCACTACGGTCACGTTCAGTCGCGACATCGCCCTGTCCAGGGAGGATCTCAAGTTTCTCACCTGGGAGCACCCGATGCTGGTGGAGGCCATGGACATGGTCCACTCCACGGAGCTGGGCAATGCCGCCATAGGAACGATAAAGCTCAAGGGTATCGCGCCGGGTACGATGCTGCTCGAGTCACTGTATACGGTGAACTGCGTAGCGCCCCGAGATCTGCAAGTCGAGCGCTTTCTGCCGCTGACCCCCATGCGACTGCTGGTAGACGCCCGCGGCAAGGACCTGGCCGAACTCGTCCCGCACGAACGCCTTAACAACCTGGTGGAGAAGGTGAAAAAGCCCACCGCCCTGGCCATCATCAAGCGCGTGCATAAAGAAGTCGACGCGAAGATGGCGCTGGCAACACGAGCTGCCGAGGCCCGACTTGCCGATATCCTCGCCGCGGCAGAGTCATCAATGCGTGAACAACTGGGGGCGGAACTGGCCAGGCTGGAGTCCTTGCAACAGGTCAACCCGTCGATCCGCGATGAAGAGATTGAGCACATGCGTTATCGCATGGAAGAATGCGCGATCCATATTCGTCATGCCAACCTGCAGATGCAGGCGCTGCGCCTGATCATCACCACCTGAGGGCCGCAGGCGCAGCCTGCGAGACCAGCTGTGTCGTAGGCGTCAGCAGCTCGCCTTGCGATTGGTTTTATGACGCCGCTCCCGGCACTTTTTCTCCGGCTCGCTATCCGCCTCGGCCACGGGAGCATCGTCCAACGACTGGTCGGACTGCGTCACAACCCCGGCGCGTATTTGTTCCGCAACCCCGTAAACGATGTCATTGGGAATCGGTACGCTCAGGTTGTACTGCGCCACCTGCCAACCATCCTGTCCCCGCACCAGTACACCACTGCCCCTGCAGGTGCCCAGGCGATCGTGCCGGAGAAGCTCATCAAACCAGGCAACATCACCGCTGGCAGATAGCGACAGCGTGCGGTCATAGGGCCGATACTCCCAGCCCTGCCCGCTGTCGAAATACGGCCTTGCGAAAGCCGGAAAGTCGGCCCCCTGCCAGCGTTCCGAGGCATCGGTGCCCAAAAAAACGATGTCGTCTGACATCAGTGCGGTATAACGCTCGAAATCAGCCTCTGCCGCAGCACGGTGGAAGTCGTCGAGGACCTCGTTCAGCAGCATCTGCTGGTCGGCTTGCGCAGCCGCACCGGCAGCGATAAAAAACAGTAAAAGAAGCCTATTGCGCAATTTTTCCATACTCGTCTGTTCTCCAGGTCCTGGGGGCAGGCGGCCGTTCACAGGGCCGGTTCATCCGGTTTATTCTCCTGGCCACCTCGACGTGCAGCGGCGTGCTCGGCCTGCTTTCGCTCGATCCGCTTTTGCAGTGCTTCCATCTGGCGGCGGTGTTGCTTGCGATCGCCATCTAACATAAACCACGCCAGCGTGCCGCCCATGACAAGCGCAAACAGCAGGCCGATTAATCCAAGGATACCGTTCATAACTAATGTGCCACCTCCAGCCCTGCCCGCGTCTTTTCGCCCGGCGGCCTAGCGCTTCTGCCTGACGTCATCGTAATGGTGCCAACGACCTTCGTGTCGATACAGGTTCAGCCGCTTTGCGCACACGGTTTCCGGGTCGCCGGTGCTGGCACCGGTGCCGGCCTTGTAGTTGACGCCACGGATACACTCGCGCATATCTTGGGCATAACGCTCCAGCTTCTGCTCATAGGTGGGATTGACCCTGGCCTGGTAGGGCCCGGTCCAGTACCAATACCCGGCACCAATTATTACGGCTAGCGTGAACAATCGTCCAATCATCTCATTACCCCTGCGGCCCAGCTGCAACTATTGTAGGCCGCCAATGGCCTGGCGGTCGCGGTCAAACTGGTCTTTCTGTGAATCAGTTCGCTGTCCGGCGGGACCAAGGGGCAGTCCGCGGGAGATCGCTCTTCCTGTGTTCCTGCATCCCAACAGCCGCACCCCCGGAGGATGCGGCACCGGGCGCACACAGGTATCACTGATATATACTCGCCCTATGAAAATACTTCTCGCCCTTTCGACGACAGCGCTGGCAACAGCAAGCCTGTTACTCGGCGGCTGCCAGCAGGACCCTGAGCCGCCACCCTATGCGCTTTCCGCGGACATCACCGAAAGCATGCTGTGGATTCTGGAGCCCGCTGCCGACGTTATCTGGGATTCTGCGGGATTTGTGATTGATGCATCCGGTGAGACCGACCTGTCGCCGAGCTCAGAGGAAGCCTGGAACGAAGTTCTTTATGCCGCCGCGACACTCAGCGAAAGTGGCAACCTGTTAATGCTGCCGGGCCGCTCTGCTGGCGAGGACTGGAACGAATACGCGCGCGGGCTGGTGACGGCCGGGGAACGCGCCCGGGATGCCGCTCTGGCGCAGGACGCTGAAGCCCTGTTCAACGCCGGTGGCCAGATCTACCAGGTATGCCGGGCCTGTCACAACCAGTACTGGCGCAAGGGCGACGCGGCGGAGTGATCCGGATCCTGGTGCAGGCCGCGCTCGCGGTTACCCTCCTGGCCTGCGCAAGTGCAGGCGCACACGACCTCTCGGCGGGTGATGCTAACTACGTGGAGCAATTGCGCGGCAGCGCCCCAGGCACCTTCGCCTATCTGGGAGCCAAGCACATGTTCACAGGTTACGATCACCTGCTGTTTCTCACCGGCGTCCTGTTTTTCCTCTATCGCGGGCGCGACATATTGCTGTATGTCACCCTGTTCACCCTTGGTCACAGTGTAACGTTGATGGCGGGGGTTGCCCTTAACTGGCAGGTCAATGCCCACTTGATCGACGCCATCATTGGCCTGTCAATCGTGTACAAGGCCTTTGAGAATATGGGCGGATTCCGGCGCCTGCTCGGCCGCAATCCGGATACGCGCATTGCGGTATTGGTGTTCGGTCTTTGTCACGGCCTGGGCCTGGCGACCCGCATACAGGCATATGCCCCCCGGGGTGAAGGCCTGGCAACAAACCTGATCAGCTTCAACCTGGGCGTGGAACTCGGCCAGATCGCCGCCCTGGGCATCATCCTCATGATGCTGCTTGCCTGGCGAAGACAACCAGCCTTCAACGGGCAGGCTTTCGCCGCGAACACGGTGTTGATGTGTGCCGGCTTTACCCTGACGGGCTACCAACTGGCGGGCTTTGTCTTCGCATGACAACAAAAGACGGACAGCTCGTAATCGCCACCCTGTCGGCCCTGGCCGCTGCTGCCGTGATGTTGCTTACGGTAATCCTCCCCGCAGAATACGGCTGGGACCCCCTGGGCACCGGGGACCTTCTGGGACTGACGGGGCTGTCTGTTGAAGACGCCAATGCATTGGCCAATGAACCGGGTGCCTGGCAATCAGACGCTATGGCCTTTGAACTTCCACCTTTTGCGTCCGTGGAATACAAGTATCGCCTCGAGCAGGGGCAGACACTGCTGTTTGAATGGCAGTCAGATGGCGAGGTGGTGGTAGATATGCACGGTGAACCGGACGGTGCAGCGCCCGGTTACGCTGAGAGTTTTCGTCAATCACGTGGTCGCCGGAACAGTGGCAGCTACCGCGCGCCCTTTTCCGGCGTCCATGGCTGGTTTTTCCAGAATCGCGGTGAGACCGACGTGACTGTTTCACTGGAAACACAGGGATTCTACTCCCACGCTATCGAGTACTCCGAAGGCCGGGAGCTGCGTCGAAACTTTTAGCCGTAGGCCAGTGCCAGCAGTTCTCTCACGTCCTGAATCTGCAAACCCCAGTAAACGCCGAAGCCGATAGCAACGGCAACGCAGGCGATCCAGGCCGTGAGCTCGAGATCATTCCTTGCCCGCCGGTCAGCGGCCTGTTGATCATCCATACAAGGCTACCCCGAGAAACCTATCCAGCGACCCGTAGCCGCTACAGTGAACCACAGCATCAGTGACGCTGAACCCAGGGCCACACACAGCGGCCGCGAAGGCACTTTGGAGGCCCGCTGCAACAGCGGTTTCTTGACCAGGAAAACAAATAACACGCCAAGACCCAGCGCTAACATCTTGTACCAGAACACCTCGAGGTAATAGATTTTCTGCGCCACACCGCAGGCCATGAAGATGCCGGTGACCACCACGACCGACAGCGCAACAACGAACAGGCTATGAGTCTGGCGCCAGACATCGGGTATCTCAACATCGGTGAACGCAAGACCAAGCAGGCGCGCATCACAGAGCAGGACCGCACCACCCAGCAAGGCCATGCTCAGCAGGTGAAAGGCCTGCACCAGCGCGAACACAGCGCCCCAGGTTTTGCCAATCTGGCCAAACAGTGTGGTTTCCATCCACTTGAACAGCGGTAGCAGAGAGTCCCACACGGCTAATCTGGCAGGGCTCAAGGCAAACCACAGCCCCAGGGCCAGCAGCATCAACAGCAGCGCGCTACGCCAGTACGGCAGGGAGCGGTTGGCCACGCTAGAACACCGCCTGATCGGGAACACATCCCGCGAGCGTTGCAATCAAGGGATGCGGATCACGAACGCAGTCAAACCAGTCGTAGGCAATCAGGCGCCCACAAATCACGATGCCTATCCAGAATGACAGTGACAGCAGTGCACCCATTTGCAGGCGAGCCGGTGCTCGCTGCCCTGCACCCCAGTCACCTGCCGAGACCCGCATGCGGCGATGGAACATCCAGGCATTAACCGCGGCAGCAACTAAAAGCACCAGCTTGATCCTGAACCACAGGCTTTGGGCGCTCCTGACAGGAATGGCGTAAAACAGTGCCAGACCGGTAGCAAACATCACCAAAAAACCGACTGCCATGGGTAAGGCCAGACGGTTTGCAAGAGCGGGAGCGGGAACGCCGGGCAATGCCAGGCCCAGCATGCGCAGGTCGATCAGGAATAACATCCCGAGGCTGAGCATCAGCGCCAGGACATGGGTAGTCTCCACCCAGTTGTACAGGTAGTAAGACTCGTGAAGCGCGGTGCTCCACGAGTGTCCGTCGATCCAGACGGCAGCGTCGTAAATCAGTTGATTCAAGCGGTCTAGCGCTCTCGCGGATCGAGTCCATCCTGTGGGGCGCCGGTGCCGGAAGAACCCATGAAGGCGCTGCGACCATCAGCGAATGTCAGGTCACGCCCGTTGGCCTTGCAGGCCGGCTTACAGGTTTTGTCCTTGGCCTGGTAACCGCGTACTTTGATGTCACTGCCTATCGGGATGGAATTCTTGTGGATACCTGCGCGTAACAAGGTGTTGGGCGTGCCGCCCTCTACCATCCAGGCCACCGTGCTGCCGTCGTCACCTACCACATCAAGGTGAATCCAGGCGTGCGGGTTGATCCACTCCACCTTGGTTACTTTGCCCTCGAGATTGACCGGGGCATCCGCGTCAAACTCCGCAGAGAACGCATGGTGTGCCACCGCGCGCCAGGAGAGGATGCCTGCAGCAAGGGCCAAGACCGTCAATATTGTCAGTCCACGCATGATATTACTCCTGTTCTTCCTGGCGGGCGCCCGCAAGAATATTGGGCAATGCGTAGTTACCCTCATGGCAGGCGTACTCGTAAATGGGACCTTCCGTTGAGCGCAGGGTCATTTCACCCCGCCACGGTTCACGGAAGACATTGTCATCCGTCACACTGAATTCATACAGAATTTCTTCCGCATTCAGACGCGTGAAACGCTCCTCGACCACGCTGTCTTCGGTCATGTAAACCTGGTGCTTGATCGCTGCTCGCAGGTTCTGTTGCGGATGAAACTGCGTGGTGCGCACAACCAGGGTATCCCCGTCCCAATGGCCAATTGAATCACCCAACCAGGGGCGGTGCTCCGGTGGCAGCGGCTCACCGTTAATGCGAATGGTGCGCACGTTGTGATTCATCTCGACCAGTATCAGTACCTGACCCGGTGCCTGCACGAACTGGTAGTTGTTGTTGTAAAGCACCGGTAGCATGGGTGGACCACCAGTTGAACCAAATCCCACCATGCAGCGTTCGCCCAGCAGGCGCTCTTCAGGGTTATCGAAGCGGTTTAGTTTTTTATAGCCCGTCCAGTAGAACTGCGCCCTGCCCCACAGGGTGTAGGGGATCTGCCCGTCCTCTGGATGGGTGATGATTGAACTGCGCGGCTCACCCCGAACCCTGAGTACGCGCGTACCCGGATCCATCCAGAAACTGTTGTAGCCGCCCACGTTTTCACCGGCGGGAAGATCGCCTTCACCGACGTCGTCGATGCTGGCGAGAATATTTTCACCGTGTTTTTCGATCGCTGCCGCCTGCGCCTCGGAAAGCACCAGGCCTTCGATCTCGTCGGGACGATGCAAGGTTGTCACCGTCGCGCTGGTCCATATTCCCTGTAGGTCTGGCGCCCCCCAGGGCATGCGGGGTGTTTCCCAGGACTGGGCCGCAGCCCAGGCCGGAAGCAGGGAGAAAAGTATGATGGCGAAGCGATAGATCATGTCGGCTACCTCAATCGAGGGGCTCTTTACGGAGATGACCGTACATCATCTCCTCCACATACTCCACGCAGTTGAACTGCAACAGGCGATCATCCGGCGGCACGCGGCGATAAATTGGCATCTGGATCGTCCAGGGCGCGGTGAACACTTTCTCGTCTTCCATGGTCGCACTGTAGCTGATGGTGTGGTCAGAGGTGAGGGTGAAGCGCTCGGTTACCTTCAGTGCGTCGCTATGATGGTTGCCAGCGCGATCAAACCAGGTCTGGTCATTGAGGCCAGTGGTTTCGATCACCAGGGTATCCCCCTCCCATCGCGCCCAGGACTGCCCCATCCAGCTATCGATGGGTGCCGGGCCGGGGTCTTCCAGGAACACGTTGCGCACCGCGCCTGCGTACTCGTAGGAGAAGAACAAAGCGTCGTCATTGTGGACAACCTGGAATGGGAACGGCATGTAGGTGGCTCGCGGGATGCCGGGCAGGTAGCACTTGATTTCAGGACTCTCGGAGAGCCAGTTCTTCCGGTTCTCCTCGCGCTTCGCCAGAGCCGAGGCCTGGTAGGGAATCTCACCGCCGTCCACGACACCCAGGCCGGGAGGCACCGCTCCGATCGCACCCAGGGCCACCACTTCCCTGGCAGGAACCGGCACCGCGGGCCCGTCGCGCATGACCCACGCCGCCCTGCCCGCTTCTACTTCGACGTTATTGTTCGCCCGGTTCATCACCTGCCAGATACCGGTGAAATCAGGCTTGCCACTGGGCAGCCTCGGTGGCTCATAGTCCTGTGCCGATGCCATGGGCACCGCAGTCAGCGCCAGCGCAACTACCACGCTGCCAACACATCGAAATATCTCTGGCATGTTCAATCCTCGTTATCGGGTAATGCAAAAGCAATCAGGTAATCACCGGGGGGAGCCCCCCCTGCCCAGTGACCGCCCACTGCGACCACGACATACTGGCGACCCCCCTGCTCCAACTGGTAGGTCATGGGCAGGGCATTCGCCGCGGTAGGCAGCCTGGCTTTCCACAGCTCCTCTCCGGTCGCTAGCGAAAAAGCCCGGAATGCGTGCTCGTTACTGATGCCACTGAACACCAGTCCGGTCGCCGTCATCATCGGCGCACCAAAGCCGGGCAGCCCTTCTATCCACCAGAACGGAAACGGCGCCATGTCCCGGGTGGTACCCAGCGGCACGCTCCACAGGTACTCACCGGCATTCAGATCGATGGCATCCAGCGTTCCCCAGGGTGGCTCCGTACAGGGAACGCCAATAGGCGAGCTCACGAAACCGGTGTCGACACAGTATGGCGTTCCCGCCATCTGCTGGAAATTATCTTCGCATTGCTCGCGCGGCTTGAGCGTCGTGCTGCCGGCTACACGGGTGGTAAACGTCACCATAACGCCAGTATCGGGATGAATTGCCGGGGACCCCCAATTGTTGCCGCCGGCGTTACTGGGATAATTGATGCTCCCCTCGACGGATGGGGGTGTGTAAATCCCTTCATTGCGTAGCGCCGCGAGCCTGTCCTCACACGCCGCCTCGTCCCAGAACATCATTCCCCAGGCTTCTTCATCGGCCGCAAGAGGCGGGTTGATGACATAGGGGATATGGGTCGGGAAAGGCTGGGTTTTCGAAAGTTGCTCTTCAGGTACCGCACCCGCCTGGGGCACCGGGCGTTCCTCCACCGGCCATAGCGGCTTCCCGGTATCACGGTGCAACGCAAAGGTCATGCCCATCTTGGTGACCTGTACCACCGCGGGCACGGTTTCACCGCCGACCTGAAGATCCACCAGGGTAGGCTGTGCCGGCGTGTCATAGTCCCAGATGTCGTGGTGAACCATCTGATAGTGCCATACCACCTCGCCCGTGCTACCCCTCAGAGCAACAACGGAGCTGGAGTAATAGTCCAGACCGTCTCGGTGGCCGCCGTAGTAATCGGGCTGGGTATTGCCCGTGGGAAGAAACACCAGGTCCCTCTGGGGGTCTACCGAAATAATGGACCAGACGTTGGTAGTGGCGTAGTGCCAGGTGCCATCGTCGTTACGGACCGGGGCGTTGGGTGGCACAGCATTCCACGCCCAGCGCAATTCGCCGGTGCGCACGTCGTAGGCGTGGACAATACCGCCGGGCGCGTCAACGCGCTGGTTGTCCAGCACCATCGAGCCGGTCACCAGCGTGTCGCCGATAATAGCCGGCGGTGAGGTAATACCGTGTTCTCGCGGATGATGCTCAGACAGTCCCTTGGTGGTGTCCACCTGGCCGGCGTTACCAAAGTCCTTGCAGAGCTCGCCTGTCGCTGCATCCAATGCAATCAGGCGGGCATCCAGGGTGCCCACGATAATACGATGCTCGCAAACTCCTGCATCGCCCGAGGTCCAGCTACTGACGCCTCGACAATTGGGCAGAACCTGTTCAGTGTCGCGGTCGACCCCGGGGTCGTACTGCCAGATTTCCTCTCCGCTGCGCGCATCCAGTGCAAACACACGATTAAATGGCGAACAGTAATAGAGGCGATTATCGACGAGTATCGGTGTCACCTGTAATGAGCTTTGGGTTACCTGGCGTTCAGGCGAGAACTCGCTTTCACGAATATCACCAGAGCGGTGCTGCCACACCTGTTCGAGACGATGCACGTTTTCCGGTGTAATCTGGTCCGCGCGGGAAAAGTGGGTTCCGCCCTCGGTGGCGCCATAAGCGGGCCAGCCGGCATAGGGCTCGGCCATGGCGGTTACCGCCAACGATGTGCACCAGAATGTAGCCAGCATTAACCTGAATGCGCTGTGGTTCAAAATTACTATACCTTGATTACGAATGGCGCTTGAGGCTAGAAGTAACATAATGTAGTTTCTTCAACAATATAACGATAACTAGAAATTAGGTGGTGTCATGCGAACACGACCCCTATCGCTCCGGGCTTCGATACTGCTCGCGATTCCTCTTCTTACGCAGCAAAACCTGGTCACGGCGCAGGAAGAACGCGCAGTTCTTGAAGAAATTATCGTAACCGCCAGCCGCCGAGAGACGTCGTTACAGGACACACCCATTGCGGTGACAGCGATGTCGGCGAGCCTGATGGAAGAGCTCAATGTCATCAGTCCGTTCAGTTACGAGAAGCTGGTGCCCTCTCTGACCTTTCAGGAAACGCCCAACAGGTTGTCTATTCGCGGCGTGGGCCGATTTTCCAACGCGCTAGGGGTCAGCCCCGGGGTCGCCATCTACAACGACGGCGTCTACCAGTCTGAAGCGGCATCACTCAGCACCCAACCAATCAACATCGAGCGCACCGAGATCCTACGCGGGCCACAGGGAACGCTCTACGGGCGCAACACCACCGGTGGCGCGGTTAACATCATCTCGCGACGGCCCAGCTCCGAGTTCGAGGCAGATATCCGCCTCAAGGCCGGAAACTATGATCTTCAGCAGATTGCCGCTGTGGTCAGTGGCCCAATTACCGATTCGCTGCGATTCAAATTTCACGGCATTGATACTGAGCGCGACGGCTTGCAGCGCAATCTTGCCGGTGACGACCTGAGAACCCTCAACAGCGACTATTACGAGGTGCAATTCGACTGGGACGTGACCGAACGGCTCAACCTCTGGATGGAATACAGCCAGTTTTCTTACAACACGATCTCAGGGGACTCACCCAGCGAAGACCCCTATGACTGCGTGAACTTCTGGAGCGGGCTGGCAATGAGTGCCCAGTACCTCGAATGCCAGGACGGGGTGGAAAACCCTTCAATTGGCGATCCGCGCACGGTGGCGAACAACACTCCCGGGCGCACCCGGTTACGCAACAACGAAGGCATCGCGTTTCGCGCCACCTACGATCTGGGATTCGCCGACCTGAGTTACCTGTACGGCTCGGTGGAATACGACTACGACTCCCGCACCGATTATGATGGTACGGCTAACGACTTCAGTGTCTTGCTGGATGTCGGTCAATACCAGGACCAGACCACGCATGAGCTGCAACTGACATCCAACTGGGACCGGGACTGGAACTATATCGTGGGCCTGTACTACTTCGAAGATCTCAATGATCAGCCCTACAATATCAACGCGCCCGACTGGCCAAATTTTCAGACTGTCGTTTCGCCTACATTTGACCAGTTTTATGACAACCCGCTGGGGATCGTCTATTTCCAGAGGGGCGTGCTAGATATTGAATCCTGGGCCGCCTTCGGCGAAGCGGACTTTCCCCTGACCGAGGCACTCACGCTCACCGTCGGCGCGCGCTACTCTGACGACCAGTTCAAGGGCGGTGAAACCCAGCTGCAGTATTACGACCTCCAGCGAGAGGGCTTCCCCTTCGCTTTTGATGCCAGTCAAAGCGCTTTTGCCGGCGATCCGGACCGCTACGTTGACACCATCGACGCCAGCTACGATGACAGCTTTTCCAATGTCAGTGGCAAGGTGAACCTCGCCTACCGTCCCGATAGCAACCACCTGTTCTGGGGCACGGTCGCCACCGGTTACAAAATGGGTGGTGTTCGACTGGGGTCACTGGAGCAGTTCTACAGTGAAGCGGCCGGAGTGGAATCGGACGGCAGTTTTGAGGAAGAGGAAGTCATCACTTTTGAGCTGGGTTGGAAAGGCCAGTTACTCGACCAGCGCATGCAGAACGAGGTTGTTGTCTACTTCAGCGACTACAGCGACATGCAGCAGCTTCGCAATTTCCGCACGCCACCACCGGCGCGAATTTCGCTCGATGAGGTGGTCAACCTCGACACCGAAATGTATGGCCTGGAGATCAGCAGCGTCTACCTGATCACCAATAACCTGCGCGGTATCCTGACCTACTCTTTTAACCACACCGACATCACCGAAGATGCCTTCTTCGAAGACTTCACCTACGGTGACAGGGATGCCGACGGCAATATCATTCCTGACAACGTCAATGGCAACCAGCTCATCCTGACACCAGAGCACAAAGCGGCACTTTCGCTACACTATTTCTGGCCGACGTCTGTCGGCGAGTTCACGCTCGGTGGGTCTTACTCGCACATGGATGAACGCTTTTTCGACCTGGGCAACCATGACAGCGAGGGCAGCTACCAGATTCTCGACCTGCAGGCATCCTGGACCAGTAGTTCGGGTCGTTACAAAGTGCTGGCAGCCATGACGAATGCGCTCGATGAGGAGGTTTACAACACCTACGGTTGTTCCGCCAATGGCAGTGGCGTTTATGGCACACCCAGTTTTGTTGTGCGTTGCTCGGGCAATCCCATCGATCAGCGCCTGTGGGAAGTCCAGTTCATGCTCAAGCTTTAGCGGGGCTGAGCTAATCGAACTGCCCAACACTGACGGATGACGCCGCCCACGCCCAACCCACCGCTGCGTACGACACACAAATTCTGCTACGGACTGGGGCAATTCGGTTGGGCAGCCAAGGACGTCTGCTTTCACTACTTCCTGTTTTTCTACTACACCCAGTTTCTAGGATTGTCTGCAAGCCTGGCGGGGTTGGCGGCACTGCTCGCACTGACAGCAGACGGTATCTCCGATCCCGTCATAGGCCAGCTTTCAGATAACTGGCGACGAGGCCGCTGGGGCCGCAGACATCCTTTTATGGCGGCGGCTCTAATACCTTTCCTCGCCTCCCTGATCGCCATATTCCATCCACCAGCGGAGCTGTCTGAAGGCGCCCTGTTCGCCTGGTATCTCGGCATGGCTATTGCGGTCAGGACCTCCCTTACCCTGTTCACCGTGCCGCACATGGCACTGGGTGCGGAACTCTCAGAGGACTATCGCGAACGCACCACTATTAGCGTGTTTCGCAACACGCTCGGCTATGTCGGCGGGCTGCTCATTCAGGTTTCTGCCTGGTTTGTGGTGATCCCCGCGGCCACGCGTGCCGGTGATCCCGGGGTTGGCTACGCCAACGTAGGCTATGTCGCTGCAGGCCTTGCCCTGATCGGCATGGGACTCGCTTTTGTTGGCACCCTGCCCAGATTGCCTTACCTGATGCGAACCAGTGACTCGCAGCAATCGCGGCCCTGGTACTACGCATTCAAGGATATTGTCGCGGTCGTGCGCCACCCCTCGGCCGCGGTGCTGTTTTTCGCCAGCCTCACCCTCACAACCGCTATCGGCATCAGTAATACCATGCTGCTGCACGTCAACAGCTACTTCTATGGCTTCAGTAGCGAACAGATTGGCGTATTCATGCTGACCGTCTTCCTGGCACTGTTACCCGCCTCCTGGCTGGCCGTCTACGGCACCCGGCGCTGGGGCAAAAAGCGCGCGGTTATTACTTTTGTCATCCTTCTGAGCGCCGTCCATCCGATCGCTTCCCTGTCACACTTGTACGGCCTGGCCCCTGCCACCGGCTCTACAGCCCTGCTCGCTTTCGTCTGCGTGTTTGTGGTGCTACACCAGAGTTTTTTTATCGCTCACATCAATGTCGCGGGCGCCATGTTGCCGGATGTGGCGGATGAGATGGAGTTGCGAACCACGCTGCGCCAGGAAGGGATGCTCAACTCTGCCATGATGCTCACCCAGAAGGTGACCTTTGGTCTGGGCACCTTCTTCGCCGGACTGGCGATCGATTTCGCAGGCTTTGAAGGTGTTTCCAGCGTTGCTGACACCAATCCGGAGATGCTCTCTCGCCTGATCTGGGTTTACGGCCCCGGCATCAGCGTGATCACACTGCTGGGAGCCGGGGTATACGCCCGATATTCACTGGGTCAAAAGCGGCTGACACACATTCAGGCGGAACTGGGATCGCGCCGAGACACGGCGACTGGCTGATAATTGACTCAGCCTGGCCCGCGGTTGGGAAAATTGATGATACAGCCGGGAGCATCTACCTGCGCCACCGGCACAGCTTTGTCGGCTAGCACGGCATCCAGGGCGTCCCTGAGGTAGGTGTGCTGCGCCTCCGCGCGCTGGCGTTGATAGGTGAGACGATCATCCACCGGACCGTGATACATCACTTTGCCCGACCCGCCGGCGATAACAAAGATCTCCGCCGTTCGAGTAACTTGCAACATCTCTCCCACATGCTGCGTGGCATCTATCAACACCGGCATGTCCCAACCGAAGTCGTCCACCTCGCTGGCAACGGATTCGGCATCGTCCTGCAGGTTGGGATTCAACAGCAAAAACTGCACACCGCGGCTCTGGTAGTCGTCCCGAACCTCAGTGAGGGCGGGCATGGCATTGCGGACAATAGGACAGCCATTACCCTGCGTCATAAGCACCGTGACTGTGCCCGCTGTGCCGGGAAGTCGGTGCAGATTGCCCTTGTGGTCAGCGAGCTCGAAGTCGGCAACCGCCATGCCCACAATGCCGGCCAGTGCGCCGGCAGCGGGTTTGTGAGCGCTGTGGTCCATGGTCGAATGATCGACTTCACCTACCACCGCCAGCGGGGCAGCCAACACCAACAGCCCCAACACTCTGCCAAGCGCGCCGAACAAGCCAGAATACATTCTAGGACCCACACAAACCCCACACTCAGCACCGATGAAACTCAGCATGATGATCGCCCAATTCAGGTGATTTTTGCAATGTAGATGCCATACTTACCACGCTGTTCAACGCTCAGGAATCTCTCATGTACGATCTTCTCATCCGTAACGGCATCGTCTATGACGGTACAGGCAGCGCCCCTATCAAGGGCGACGTAGCAATCAATGGCCAGACCATAGTAGCGGTCGGTGAAAACCTGGGTGCAGGCCGCGAGGAGATCGACGCGAGCGGGCATATCGTCACGCCGGGTTTTGTCGACGCTCACACCCACTACGACGCCCAGATCACATGGGATCCTTACATCACACCATCGACCTTTCACGGCGTAACCACCATCGTGGCGGGCAACTGCGGCGTGGGATTTGCCCCCTGCAAGCCCGAGCAGCGCGACTGGCTCATCGGCCTGATGGAGGGTGTTGAAGATATCCCCGGCACTGCCCTGCACGAGGGCATCAACTGGCGCTGGGAGACTTTTCCCGAGTATTTGGACGCGCTGGATACGACGCCACTGGCCATCGACGTGGGCACTCAGATTCCGCACGGTGCCGTGCGCGCCTATGTCATGGGCGACCGCGGCCCCGCGCACGAGATCGCTACCCCGGCGGAAATTGAGGAGATGGCGAATGTCGTCAGCGACGCCATTCAGGCCGGCGCACTGGGATTCACCACGTCGCGGACAGAGAAACACAAAGATTCATCCGGCATGCTAACCCCAACCATCACCGCCCACGAGGATGAACTCGTCGGGATTGCGAAAGCGGTGGGCGATACCGGGCGCGGTGTTTTGCAGGGCATTTCGGACTTTTACGATTTTGACGCAGAGTTCGCCCTGTTCCGGAAGATGGTGGCGGAATCGGGCCGGCCAATGTCGATCACGGTAGAGCAACAGGATGCGCGTCCACAGTGGTGGCAGCAGTTGCTGGACGCCATCGACCAGGCGCAGGCCGACGGCCTGCCTATGCGCGGCCAGGTGCCTCCAAGGGCCACCGGCGTGCTCATGGGACTCACCGCTACACTCAACCCGTTCAGTTTCCATCCCTCCTTTGGCGCAATCGCCATGGAGCCATTGGAGAAAAAGGTAGAGGCGCTACGCGACCCGGCTTTCAGGGCAAAACTGCTGTCTGAGGAGCCTATCGACATCGGCGTGCCGCTAGTCACCGAGATCATAACCAGCTATCACAAGATGTTCCGCCTGGGCGAACCGGCCAACTACGAACCGGCTCCCGAAGACTCGCTGGAAGCCCTGGCCGAGGCAGGCGGCACCAGGCCGCAGGAACTGGCTCTGGACCTACTGCTGGACAAAGACGGCCGAGCACTGATTTATCACCCCCTGTTCAATTACCTGCCGGGCAATCTCGATTTCGTCGAGAAAATGCTGCGCCATCCACATACGGTGTTTGGGCTGAGCGACGGCGGTGCTCACTGCGGCGCCCTGTGTGACGCCAGTTTTCCCACCACCTTGATCCAGCACTGGGGCCGCGACCGAACCCGCGGGGCACAGATTCCGCTGGAAAAGCTGGTAAGCATGCAAACCAAGGAAACAGCCGAGCTGGTTGGACTGCACGATCGAGGCATCCTGGCGCCTGGTTACAAAGCCGATATCAACATCATCGATTTTGACCACCTGGTGTTGCATGAACCGGAGGTAATCAATGATCTCCCGGCCGGTGGTCGCAGGCTGGTGCAAAAAGCCAGCGGCTACGCCGTTACCCTCGTGGCTGGCAAAGTCGCGTTCCGCGAAGGCAAACCCACCGGCGAGCTGAATGGCAAACTGATTCGCGGGCCGCAGACTGCGCCGGAGCAGGAAGCGGCGGCCTAACGCCGCCAGAAATCCCTGACCTTACAACCAGGAGGCTGACCCCGCCAATGCCTTTGACCATTTCTCCTGGCCCGGCAGCGTTTGCCATACTCCTGTGGTTTACTGCCCTCCCGGCCCTGTCAGACGCTACAGACGGCACCATGGACATCCGTCGTCTCGCCGAAGGCGTTTACCTGCACACCTCCTATGGGCAAATTCCCGGTTATGGCTACTACCCGTCCAACGGACTGGTTATTGTTGAAGATGGCAGTGCGTACATTATCGATACGCCGTGGCCCGTCAAAGACACCCCGCGGTTGCTGGCGTGGATTGACGCCAGGGGTTACACGGCGGTTGCCAGCGTATCGACCCATTTTCACGCCGATCGCAGTTCAGGCATTGCGACGCTGAATGAGCACGGTGTACATACCCACGCATCATCACTTACCAACCAGTTGCTGCGCGAATCGGGAAAACCAGAAGCAACACACTCGTTTGACGCGGAGGGCTTTTGGCTGCTGCCTGATCGAATTTACGTGTGGCACCCGGGAGAAGGCCACAGCCCGGACAACGTTGTGGTCTGGTTGCCCCGAAACAAGATGATTGCTGGCGGATGCCTGGTTCGCAGCCTGGACACCCAATCAACAGGTAACACAACAGATGCCAACCTCGCGCAGTGGCCCGCCAGTATCGGCAGGGTCGAGGCGCGTTTTCCCGACGCCCAACGGGTCGTCCCCGGCCACGGAGAGCCCGGCGGCCGGGAGCTGCTCGCCCACCCGCGACGCATACTCGAGGCGAGTAACGAGTAACATCTTCGATGCCCACGGCCCTGTGACGAAAGTAGTAGCTAATCAGTCCGGTATCGGGCTGAGAGCGGAACCGCCGAACCAATGGGCATCGTAAAAGCCCTGCAGCCTGTCGATCGCTGCCAGCAGGTCGCGCAGTTCATCAGCCAAGGCGACACGATTTTCTACCAGCGTAGCCCGTTCGCCCTGCAACAAGTCACGGTGTTCTGCCAATTGCAGCGCCACTGAAAACAGGTCTTTGGAGATAGCCGATTCGCCACTGATCCGGCGTCGCAAAAGCATCTCGCGTCCCTGGGATAACAGGGATTGGCTAAATCGCTTACGATCGCTTACCGGCCTTCCATCAAGTGCGAGCAGCGACTCAGCGGTCACCAGGTAGGCCTCAGCAATTGATCTCAAAATGGCGTGCCCGAACCGGGGCGGCCGGGTGGTGAGCCCGTTGCTGATAGCTGCAGCGCCGTCCATCCAATCTGGATAGCGCTGTGACACATCGTCAACGACCTGCTGCCAGAAAACAGTTTTTGGCTGAAAGAAAAATTCGAATTTGAACAGGTCACGCAAGGCATCGACCCGCTCCCGCAGCGATGCCTCGCTGGGTCGGAATGCTCCACCGATACACTGGGCAAGCGCCACCTCCGCGATCGCCGCAGACAGGAAAAAGTGGGTGATCGTGTTGCGGTAGTAGGCAGCCGCCAGCTGCCCTTCCTCGGGAATGTAGTAAATTGCTGTATTGCCCTTGTCGAACCGCTTGACCAGGCCAGAGCTGCGCATGGACAGGATTGCCGCCACCACCTGCTCCTCACTTTCGAGGCTGAATCCGCTGGCAACTGGCAGCGCACGATCCCGGATGACCGCGGTAATCTCTCTGGCCTGCTGGAGAATCTCCTGGCGACTGAGCGCGCGGCCGTTGGCCGCCAGCAGCACCATTGTCAGTACGTCGGCTGACTTGATCGGCGTCACTTGCTCAATTCGGGTGCAGACGTCGAACGCCAGGCGAGTAGCCAGGGAAACATCAGCTTCCGCCTCTGCCTGCGGCTCGAAACGCAGGCTGTCGACACTTACCGGTTCGGCGTAACGCACGTAGACTTTGCCGAAGGGCTCACGCATCCGGAAAATGAAGTCCACGAACCAGCGCAGCGACTCCTTGCGTTTGGGCATGCCTTGCTGCAACGCAACATAGTCGTCAATCTCGGCGATGCGATCGAACGCTATCGATACCGGCACCAATTTCACGTCGTGCATATTTTCCCGCTCGCAGGACTCCAGCACCCAGTTCAAAATCCCGAGCTTGGGCGGGGACAGCTTGCCAGTTCTTGAGCGTGTACCTTCTATAGACCAGGTGAGCGGCAGGCGATGACGAATGAGATAGTCGATATAGTGGCGAAAAACCAGTTTGTAGATCGGGTCATCCTGGAAACTGCGACGAAGAAAAATAGCCCCTACCCGCCTGGCCAGCGCACCGAACCCCAGGAAATTCATATTGATACCAGCGAAAATCAACGGAATAGGCCGGAAGCCGTTGTCATACAGCGACAGTAGAAACACAAAGCTGTCCATATGAGATTTATGTGACCACAGGAACAACAGCAGGTTGTCTTTTGATAATTCCCGCAACTCTTCCAGCGCAGCGAGATTGATGTCGAGGTTTCTTTCATAACTGCGGGTATAGACAAAACGCCCCATTCGCGCCGCCGGAGCCAGCCAGGCGTCGCTGGGTGTCGCGGCGATTTCCTTCAGGCATTTTCCGGCTTCCTTTCGGGCCTTTTCTCGATCCTTGCCTGCCGCCAGGGCGGCCTCGTCCAGTTCACGGAGAAAGGCTGGCTCCTCGAGCAGGCTGCGCGCGTTGGCCGCAAGTTGATTGTGACTGTGCTCAGATGTCATGGTGCCAGTATAGACATCAATACGCTGAACCAAAGCTGCGAACTAACAGCTGCACACTTGCCAATCGCCTCACATGCACACACCATGACGTTATGACGCTTTCCAGCACCGTTCTGTCTGATAGTATTTTTCGACGCCTGGCCCGTCGTGGGCGGCAGCAGGAAATCGAGCACATCTGCATAAGAGGACTGTCATGAGTCGCCTTTCCCTGCCCATCAGCAGTCTGTTTGTCGCTTTACAACTGAGCGTCACGCTGGGTTGTGCCAACAGCGCCTACTTCGAGCCAACACCGCTGGCCGATAAGGGCAATGCGATGGTCTATATCTACCGACCGGGCGGTAGCAACCCCGGCAAGAAACCACTGGTCACCAGTTACCCGGAAATCCTGGTCGATGGCACCAGTGCCGGTATGCTCAAATACAAAAAGTATCTCGCCATCGAATTGGCGCCCGGCCAACATGACATCGTGGCAACTGGCCTGACACGCGAGGCCAGGTGGGAGCCAAAAGACCGCAGCTATGCGCTCACCGTAGAAGCCGGACAAAGTTACTTCATGCGCCTGCGGGTGGAATTCAACACCGACTCAATGACCATTGGCAGTTTCCGTGGGCAATACCTGATACACCTCCACCCCGTCGATGAGACCGATGCTGTTTACGAGATTCGGGAACTGAGCCAGGACTGAGTGACGCTTCAGAAAGCCGATGCTAAACGAGGATTGCTAATGTCAGCAAACAACAAGGTCGTGGTGGAAACACTCTGGAAGGCCCTGGGTCAATTCGACTGGGACACGCTCAAGAGCTGCCTGCATCCAGAGGTGCATTACCGGGACGCGCCCAGTGATGATCCTGGCGCTCACGGACCAGAAAATTGCGTTAAGCGGCTGTCCATCGCCTGGGACCACCTGCAACGCCAGGACCAGGTTACCCATCGCATCGCCGCAGAGGGGGATATCGTCTTTCTGGAGCACACGGAAAAATGGATCTTTAAGTCTGGCGAAACCGCAGAACATACCTTCGTGACAGTTCACGAAATCAGGGATGGTCTGGTGTATCGCTGGACAGACTACTGGGACATGAACAAGTTTGTCGGGCAGTTTCCGGATTGGTTTCTAGAGGAGATGGCGAATCGCTCGGCTGAGGACTTCAGTGATTGACCCTACACGTGGCCCAAACTAGAGCACTCGCGCAATCACCGAGTCGATCGCTGCAATAACCGCCTCTGTCTTTTGAGAATCCATAACGTCGTCATGGCCAGGGGCAAATTCTTTCGCGTCGTTATCGAAGTACTTGCCACTAGCGTCGGCAAAGGCGTCGCCCACCGCTGCTTCGCGCAAGATACCGGAGCCAATGCTGATGTCACTGCCCGCCACGCCAAAACCTTCTTTGACCATCTTGGTGGCAAGTAGCGACCCAGGATTTACCGAGCAGATCATCGGGCCCGAACTGGCATGGGATTGCCCCCAGGCCCGCGACCACATCGTCAACGCTAGTTTGCTTTGTGCATAGGCCTGAAAGTCTTCCGCCAGTTCCTCTTCGCCGACAAGTGCAGACAGGCTCACCGGAGCCTGAGCTGCCGAGGATAGATTGATGATCCGGCCACTGGCGGGAACGACGGTCATCAGGCGCTGGGCCAGAAGATAGGGGGCAATGGTATTCACCGCGAAGCGAATATCGAGTCCATCGTCTGTCCTGGTAACAGGCGTCTGGAATATACCGGCATTATTGATAACCACGTCAATCTGTTGAAACCGGGCAGACAGGTCGTTCGCCATGGCCTCCACAGCCTTCAAATCAGACAGGTCAGCCAGGCTCTGGTGGACAACTGCGCCCTGCCCTGCCCCGGCCACCGCTGCTGAGGCTGCCTCCAGCTTTTTGGGGTTGCGCCCATGCAGAATCAGCGCATGGCCCTCCGCCGCGAGCAGTTCGGCAGCTGCCAGGCCGATCCCGTCAGTAGCACCGGTGATCAGGATAGTCTTCATAATGATCGCCTGTTCTGCGAAATTCGGTCGTCAAACATAGGAACCATCCAACCCCTCGCCATACTCGGCAAGCCAGGCGCCGATCTCGGCCAGTTCCTCGTCAACATAGACGTCGGTCAGCTGTTGGATAAGTCCGTTATGCACAAGAATCACCGACGATCCCGGCAGTATCACATCAGGTGCGCCAGCCTTACGGTAGTGAACGTTCCAGCGAATCTGGATCTCATCTCCCTGATCGGTAGCGACCACAGACGGCGCACCGATTAGCTCGATCTCGCGATGATCGAAATGTCGATCGAAACCATCCAGGGATTTTTTCAGGCCCGCAAGCACGGAACTGCGCCCTTGAATCTCGCAGGCAAAGGGGCCGCCCGACACCACATAGAGGGCATCCACAGGGAAGTACTCCTCGAGTCGACTCCACTGATCATCCGCATAGGATTCTTCAAACGCTGCTGCATAGGCCATAAAGACCTGGATAGCCGGTTCCATTGATACACCCTCATGATGACAGGATGTAGAAGCGTAGCAGCCTCCCTGCAATTGACCAGTGTGAGATAAGGAAGAGGAAAGAGAGTGCGACCCGAGACTCGGGTCGCACTCGGGGAGGTTATTCGAACAGGTACTTGATGGTAGCGCCGTAGGTGCGAGGCGTGTTGGGATAACCACTGAAGCTTCCCGCCTGCGCCACCGCCGGGAAGGCGGACTGAAGGTACTCATCCTCATTCAGGTTCCGGCCCCAGAGGTTGAACTCCCAACCATTGGCAAAGCTCAAGCCCATGCTAGCGTTGACCATGCTGATTTCACGAGAGGCGATATCAGCCGGCACGTTGTCCACCACCTGTACCTCGTCTTCGTAAACATGCTCCAGTCGCACGAAGGCCATGGGACCGCTGCCAATCTGGAAGTTGTAGGTGGCAGAGGTGTTCGAGGAAAACTCTGGGATACCGGCTGGAGTCTCACCAGACAGATCTTCCGGACCGTCCACACCCAGTGCACCTTTGAAGTCGTCGTAAACGGGGTCAAGGTAAGTCGCGGCGAACGCCAGTGTGAGGCCATCGATTGGGCGCCAGCTGATGTCAAACTCGGCGCCGTCTACCGACTGCTTACCTGCGTTGGCCAGGTTAAACCCGGTGCCGGAGAACACGTTGGACTGGAACCCATCGATTTCCTGGGCAAACACAGCGACGTTGAAGGCAACCGTCTCGTACTCGGCCTTAAGACCGATCTCGTAAACGATGGACTCTTCGGGCCCGGCGTAGCGGGTACCGGTGGTCAGGTTCGGAACCGTCAGGCCGGCCTCTTCCAGCGCGGGAATGTCCTCTTCAAAGGGTCGGGAATCCCGTGACAGGTTCCAGGACGACGCCTTGAACCCCGTGCTCACACCGGCGTAGACGTTCATATTGGCATTGAGGTCCCAGGCCAGCCTCACCGTGTAGGTGGTGTCGTCATCCTTCGACTTACCGTCTTCAACGCTATTCGGATAGCTCACAAAGGGCGGCAGGAACTGCAGCGGAGTGAACAGGGCCGCCAGGTCCGGCGGCAGCAAGGTTGTCAGCGGCAACGCTGAGAACACATCGGTAGACTCGATGAACACCGAGACATCCTTTTCTACCTCGGTGTAGTTCAGGCCCAGGGTCAGCGTCAGGCTGTCGGTGAAGCTGTAGTCCGCCTGGGCAAACAGTGACAGCGTGTCATCGTCCTGCCGCGAGCGCTCGACCGGGAATCCGCTGCCGGTGGCAAAGAACGTGCCCGGGGGAATACCCAGAATCGGGCCCGCAAGCTGTTCCAGCGTGGAAACCGCGCCACCAGAAAGGCCGTCGGCGTAGGGGCGGAATTGATCTCCGTAGGCAAACGAGCCGTCGATGCTAACCTCTTCCGTGAAGTAGAAGGCGCCAACCATCCAGGTCAGGTCGCCAGTTCCGTCAGAGGTGAGGCGAAATTCCTGGGTGAAAGTATCGATATCCGTCTGGGTCACGTTCGCGCTGCTGGGATCCACCAGGCGTGCGCTGGTGTAGTCTACGTCGCCCAGCTGGAACTGCTCCAGCGTCCGGTAGGCCGAGATAGACGTCAGGGTAAAGTTGTCGAAATCGTAGTTCAGCTCCAGCGACAAGCCCTGCGTGTCGATCTCATTTTCGGAGTCGAAATCGTAAAAGCCTCGATAGGCGAAGGGGTCGTTGGGCACCAGGTTACCGCCCAGCGCGCGCACCAGGTCGCCAGTTGGGCCATCTACCAGGTTCGCTACACCGCAACACAGTTCGTCAATGCTCTCTGCATCTGCGATCAGGCGCATTTCGAGTCGATCTGTCGGGAGCCACAACAGCTGACCGCGGAAACTCCAGCGATCCACTTCATTCTGCTCCGTGCCCAACTCATCGTTGTCGTAGTAGCCATCGCGCTCATTGCTGCTGGCGAACAGACTGAAACCAAGATCTTCTGTAATAGGACCAGAGACGTCACCTTTCACCAGCAACTGGTCATAGTTGCCGACGGTGGCCGACACTGAGCCGCTGTAGGCATCGAGATCGGGACGGGCAGTAACCACGTTTATCACGCCCGCAGACGCGTTCTTGCCGAACAGCGTGCTTTGTGGGCCGCGCAGTACCTCTACCCGTTCGAGTTTGGGTAAGTCTGCCAGCGCACTGCCCACGCGGGACCGGTATACGCCGTCGATGAACACGCCAAC
>Ga0213866_10000687_pt1 | contig 26273 bp, 32 predicted proteins | sample PICome_11_FD_160079 | JGI IMG/M metagenome (GOLD analysis project Ga0213866, IMG submission 160079) | Coastal seawater microbial communities near Pivers Island, North Carolina, United States - PICO284 | ecosystem: Environmental > Aquatic > Marine > Coastal | place: USA: North Carolina... | reverse complement strand
CCATGCTTTAGCCTGAGTGCGATGTTCTCAGCTATTTGTTTAACAACATCATCAGTAGGTTTGATTTTATCCCATGCTTTTCTAGCTTGAGCCTTGCCTACCTTTCTAGGATACACAGACCAGAATGAATCAAAATGGTCTATATTACTTGTAATATTAACTGTAGTATTAACTGTAGTATTATCCTTAAACTTTTCTTTAATACCCCCATTAACTTTTCTTTGTGGGGTATTTAACTTTTCTTTAATAGGGTCTTTAACAATTCTTATATACCTATTTAAGATTTGTTTAGTAGCCCTATCCTGCTCCATGTCTACAGTTATATAGCCTGAGTCTTTTAGATTGCCTATCCACTTGCTGATAGATACCTTGCTCACCTTGTACAGTTCTGCAAAGTAATTGTTAGTTGCCCAACAATATCCTTTCTCATTACACAGTGCAGTTATCTCACCATATAAAAGTTTGGCGTTAGGTGTTAGACTCTCATCGTATCTGACGTTAGCAGGGATGATTGCGTAGTAACCTCTATCCATGTTCACCTGCCCTGATGAACTCACTGACTGGCACTTGGAACAGGTCTGACAGTGCGATTAGTGTGGCACAGCTTGGTTCTCTGTGGTTATTCCTAATCAAACTAACAGTAGCAGGAGATAATCCACCCTCTCTAGCTATATCTGCCTGTGTCATGCAGTGTTCTTTCATAAAATGGTCTAGCGATTTGTTAATATCCATGATGTCTCCTTAGTTGTGAGTTGTCAGATTACACCATTGTAAAATAAATTGCAAACTTTTTGTTGACATGGGTGTAAACATTGACTAATATGTCAGTACACAAACATGAGGAGAAGCAAATGAAACCAATAATATTTGATTATTATCACCATGATAGGGCAGAGACACAGTTTCCCCTAATCAATCCTAGAAGTTCAGGCAAAGATATAGATGATACCGCATGGCAATACACTATTGACCTACTGCGTAACGACCCTGTTACTTTGCAGGAAGCATTGATAGGTGAGTATTATGAAAGCATGGAAGAGATGGAGAAGTACCATCAGGATGTACTGCAAGCACTGGCAGAATTAAACTATGAGAAAGTAGGTAAGTTAGTAGAGGATGCCTTTAATACATTTAATCAAAAGACCATTGATTATATTGATGAACACATTACACAAATGAGGTTGCGAGATGAGTGATTTAAATAAGCTAAATGATTATGAGAAGGGCGAGTTCGATTGCGTACATGGCTATCCTGCTCGTGAGTGCGAACCAGAAGCCTACTACAACGGCTATGCAGATGCGTATGCTAAAGAAGCTAGTGCCACATGGTATAGTGAGAAACAGTTTCAAGAAATCTTAGGGGGTGCATAATGAGTAACGTATGGACAACACTGTCAGCGATTGATGTATCTAAGCACATCGAGAAGAAGGGTAACCTGAGTTACCTTTCATGGGCGTACGCTTGGGGTACACTGATGAAGTATTACCCTGATGCTAGTTACTGTTACTTTGAGCCTAGAATAGATGAGAATGGCACTGTCGAGGTAGAGGTGGAGTTGACTATCGAGGGTATCACTAGACGTATGTGGCTACCTGTGATGGATAATAGAAACAAGGCAGTAGTAAACCCAACATCAAGAGATGTGAGTGATGCTAGAATGCGATGCCTAGTTAAGTGTATAGCTATGTTTGGGTTGGGTCATTACATCTACGCAGGGGAAGACCTGCCACTAGCTGTGATGGATACACCTATTGGTTCTGACCAGTCATCTAAGTTAAAAGGTTTGCTTGAGAAAACAGACAGTGATGTTAGAAAGTTCTGTCAGGTGTTCAAGTGTAAGACTGTTGATGAGTTATCAGTAGCGCAGTATGACCGAGCATTGTCTATGTTGGAGAAGAAACTTGAGAATACTGGAAGCTGAACAAGGCACACAGGAATGGCTAGACGCTAGGTTAGGAAGACCTAGTGCTAGTCAGTTCTCAAAGCTAATCACTACATCAGGCAAGCCTAGTGCATCGGCTGATGATTACATTAGTGAGATGATTGCAGAGAGAATCACAGGTGAGCGTGAGCCAATCTTTGTGAATGAGTGGATGCAGAGAGGGACTGAGTTAGAGCCTGAAGCTAGGGCAACCTATGAGTTTATTCATGGTGTTGACGTAAAGGAAGTAGGCTTTATACTAGATGACTCAGGCGAGTTCGGTTGCAGTCCTGATGGATTAATTAATGATGATGGGGGTGTAGAGTTTAAATGCCCATCGCCAAAGAACCACATAGCATGGAGTAGAAAGGGCGTATGTCCGAGTAAGCATTATGCTCAGGTACAGGGTTGCTTGTATATTACAGGCAGAGAATGGTGGGATTTTATGTCCTATCACCCTGAGATGAAGCCTTTCATTGTGCGTGTTGAGCGTGATGAAAAGTTTATAAGTAAACTGGCTGAACAAATTAGTCTAGCCGTAGAGGAAATCAAATCAGAAGTGAGGAATTTAACATGAGTAAGATAGGCGTATCATTGTCGCTAGATGTAACTAAGATTGATAAAGCAAGATTGAAAGAAGTAACTAAAAAAGATGGGTCAGTAGCTAAGTATCTAAACCTGACTACCTTTATTAACCCTACTGAGGAAGACCAGTACGGTAATCATGGGTTCATTGCACAGTCTCAAACAAAAGAAGAACGTGAGTCTGGTGCAGAGCGACCACCTATTCTGGGTAACTGTAAGGTTATCTACACTGAGGGTGGGCAACCTAAAAAACAAGATGACTTTCTAAGTGAAGATGTACCATTTTAAGAGGTGAAACATGGCTAAGAAAAGCGTAGAAAAAGCAATCAAAGATGCTCACGATTCGGCAGACAAGGCTATCGATGAAGCACAAGCAGAACTCAGGGAAACAAGACAAGAAGTTATGGCGTGGCTCAAGAAAGAGTACACGTTCAAGCGTTCTGAGTTAATCGTTTTGGGCAGTGGCGTAGCAGTTGTCATTGCAACACTAATACTCCTCTAGGTTAGGGCGTTAGCCTGTGTAACTGGCGTGGTTCACCAGTAACCGAAACGAACCATTACATTTTGGTATATACTGTATAGATAAACAGCATTAGAATTAATTTTTGGAATCACTATAATACACCCCGCGAGGTAAGAGAATGACCAAGCATCTTGTAATACCTGATACCCAAGTTAAACCTAACCAACCTATTGACCATCTAAGATGGGCAGGACTATATGCTGTCGATAAAAAACCAGACGTTATCATTCATATTGGCGACCATTTTGATATGCCTAGCCTTAGTGCATGGGACATCGGCAAGAAGTCCTTTGAGGGCAGACGCTACACAGATGACATTGAGTCAGGCATCAAGGGAATGGAAGCATTCATCGCACCCATTAGGGAAGAACAGCGTAGACTCATCAAGAACAAACAGCGACAATGGAATCCACGACTGGTATTCACTATCGGAAACCATGAACAAAGAATTGAACGCGCTATTGAATCTGACCCTAAACTAGATGGACTGATTGGTTACGATGATTTCAAACTAGATGAGTTTGGGTTTGAGGTCTATGATTTTCTGGAAGTAGCAGTCATTGATGGGATAGCTTACAGTCATTACTTTACATCAGGCATCATGGGCAGACCCTGTAGTTCAGCTAAGGCAATGTTATCCAAGAAGTATATGAGTTGTGTTTGCGGACATATTCAAGATAGGGACATTGCGTATGGTCGCAGGGCTGACGGAAAGAATATGTTGGGCTTGTTCTCAGGCATTTTCTACCAACATGATGAAGACTATTTGACTGCTCAAACCAATGGCTCATGGCGTGGCATTTGGATACTTAATGAAGTACAAGATGGTAGCTGTGATGAATTGCCAGTCTCTATGAATTATCTCAGGGATAAATATCAAGGCAAGTAGGCAAGTCTATACTTGGAAGCGCAAAAAACGCGCCTAGAGGGATTTCTAAGCGCGTTTAATGGGTAAGGGTATACCAACCTACAGGGCTAATCCTCAATCTCGATATAAGCGCCTGTACGATTCTTTTTAAATACTCGAATAACCCCAGTCGATTCACTTTCAATTTGGATTAAATTAAAATCATTTTTCCAAGTCCAAGTATTTAACTCATGTATGTCATTCAATACTGCTTTATGGGATAAGCTCCCATCATCATTTAATTTATGCGCTATCATTTTTTAATCTCCTCTACTATCTCAGCTATATAGATTTCATCATGTTCATCAGCTATTAGAATATCCTTAAACTTGTTTGCCTGTTCAAGGGTTGGAAAGCGGAGCGCATGTTGCCCCGCATCAGTAAACCAAACTACTACATATTTCATAGCACTACCCTCACAATTTGAATTGCTAGGCATATATACAAGCCAAGTCCAGTCACTAGCCATAGATGCGCCCTGATGGATTTTCTCGATTGTTTGCGCTCCCATTGTTTGAGTGCTAGGTATCGGGTCGCGTTACATTTTCTATCGTATATACTCATTTTATTTCCTCTATTTAGTGTAATAAACAGCGTCTAAGCCGTATTGATTAGCGATTACTGGTAGCAATGGGCTAATTGAAATTTTAGCCTCTGTATCAAAATCGCGCGTAGTGTTTTGAGATTCAACTGTAAGCAAAATATAGCCGTCAGCGTCTACTATGTAGTAAGTATGTTTATTCATTTTATTTATCCTCTAGTTTAATAAATTTTACTGGGTATCTAACTGTAGCCTGACTGGTTTCATCGTAGTTAACTACATAGCTAACGCCATCGGTTTCGCCTCTAAAGTCAGGGTGAACTTTTAGGAATTGTTCCACAGTGGCTAACGCCTGACCTTTTTCGTTAATTTTCCAAATCATTACGCGACTCCATCTTTTAGTAGTAAGTTTCTTGCATCTTTTAGCGCGTCTAATTGCTCGCCTGTATAAATGAACTCTTCAGCTATCAGCGCAAAAAAGTAATCTTCGTGATTTATTTCACTGTAGAAATATTCATCGTTTAAAGCCATTAGGGCTAATTCATTGTCTGACCATGCTCTTAAATCTTTCATGCTGTTACTCCTAGTTAAGTTAAATAATTATAATAAAGCCACCTCATTGAAGTGGCTCGATATAATTACTTATGCATGCATCCAATAAAGTTTTTCTTCCTTGCCATTGTAACCTTCAACATCATCCCAATATTGGATTTTTGAATCATCATTATCTAGCAAGCTCCCGATTGTTCCTTCTGCCTCTTTTCTAGTCCATCCATTGTCTACTAAACAATCAAGCATCTCATCCATAAAAGCATAACCGCCATCATCAAAATCGGAGCCCTCTACTATTTGAGCATTTAATAATTCAGTAGCTTTAATTTGGTTATTAGTTAATGTATTCATAATGTATTACCTTTATAAGTGAATGTGGTTCCCATATTAATCCTTTGCATGTGTAAATCAAGCATAAAACGTCTATTTGCGATAAGAGGGGATATAAATACGATAAGAGGGGTATATGTGATATAATTGGTTAAAATATGAACAATATTTACATTAAACATATCAAGAGGTTAAAAGATTAATTATGGCGAAAGCAGGTAGACCAAAAGGCAGTACAAATAAACCATATAGGCGCGTACTCGATGAATACTTACAGCGCAAATATAAAGGCGAGTTCAACCCGGTAATCAATGCAATAGAATCAGCGTTAAAGATACAAGAGATAGCAGAATCAACCGGAGACATTGCCGACTACAAAGCAAGCGTTGATGCATTCGATAGAGTGAGCAAGTATATCCAACCAACATTAAAAGCCGTTGAGATGTCAGGCGATGCAGGCGTTACTGTATCACTGCAAAGGAAACGCTTTGATGGTTTGCAAAACGATAATAAAGAGGGTGAGGAGTAGCACCCCCCCTGTCCCGAAGGCGCGCGTGTTGTGTGTATATATATGCCACTCAAAAAAAAATTGGAGTCTTATGAAAGTAACCCCTATTCGCCCTAATATGCGTAAAACGCCCACAGATGACTTTACAGGCGATTTAATAGTCATTAGTATAGCAGAGGGTCAAGTTGAAGTTGCAAGCTCTCTAATCGATGAAAAAACGGTATTCTATATTGACCTTTGTAAACATATTATAATGAGAGATACATTGGAAGGTATTTATGGTGACGATTGAGACAGATGAGTACGTTAGTGACACTGTGTTAGAGTTGATTCATAACTTCGCTAATGCTTTAATAGACAAAGATGAGATGTTGATGCGTGAAATCTTAGACATTGTATATGATAAGATGGCAACAGACTTTGTTGATGAGGAAGATTATGAGTCACTTACATAAGTTAGATAAAGCCACTAGGGATAGACATTTCCCTGAATCAAATGGTGGTAAGGGTAGCAAGCCTAGAAACTCTACTGCTGAGTCTAGGAAGAAATATCATGATAACTGGGACAAGATATTTGGTAAGAAAAAATGAGCCAAATACAATACGACCTATGCCCACAGGGACAAGTTCTCCAAGACTTCTCTGATTGTCGCGCACGAAACTCCTTCATCATGGGACCTTTAGGTTCTGGTAAAACAGTACAATGTATTCTTAAACTGTTAGACCTTATCTGTGAACAAGAGCCTGTCTCTGACCCTGAACACAAAAACTACAATAAACGTCTATCACGAGTTATTGCGGCTCGTAACACTTACTCTGAACTGTTCTCTACCACAATTAAAGACTGGCTAGAGATACATGGTGAGCTAGGTGACTTCAAACAAGGTAACAAAGAACCCCCTACACACTTCATGAGATTCAACCTAGAAGATGGTACAGAGGTTGAGTGTGATGTCGTATTTATCGCCTTTGACCGCCCTGAACACGTTAAAAAGGCAAGGGGTATCCAATGTACTTGGGTGTGGCTAAACGAGACGAAAGAGCATTCTAAAGCCGTTTTAGATATGTTAGACCTACGTCATGGTCGTTACCCCTCTCCTAAAGAAGGCATCAAGCCAACACATCATGGGATGTTAGGTGACTCTAACGCCCCTGATGAAGACCACTGGTATTTTAAACTAGCTGAGATTGAACGACCTGAAGATTGGTCATTTTTTAGGCAGGCAGGTGGTGTATTCAAAGATGGGGAAGATTGGAAGATAAACCCTAACGCTGAGAACTTGAAGAACCTACCCGATGGTTACTATAAGCGTGGTCTTAATGGTAAGACTAATGACTGGATAAAGGTGAACCTAGCTAACGAATACGGATTCGTGTCTAACGGTAAGCCTGTCCACCCTATGTACACTGACTCTGTACACTGTCAACATTTAGACTTTCAGCCAGACCAAGATAGCCCTATAATACTTGGCTTTGACTTTGGTCGTACACCTGCGTGTGCGTTTCTACAACGAACTGCCATAGGCAGATGGGTATGCTTTGATGAGATGGTTCTTACCGACAGTGGTGCTATTGATTTTGCACCAACCCTTAAACGCTACATTGAAGAACATTACCCAGACTTCAAGTTCAAAGGTTGGGGTGACCCTTCAGGGAACAATAAAAACCAATCAAACAGTGACACGCCATTCCAGATAATGCGAGCCGCAGGCATTCCCTGTCAACCTACTCCCACAAATGACCCATTAAAACGTAGAGCCGCACTAGAAGTGCCTATGAAAGAGATGTGCATGGATGGTAAGCCTCGATTTATGGTACTGCCAAAAGCCTCTATGATTCGTAAAGGTCTACAAGGTGGGTTCTGTTATAGAAGAGTACAGAAGTCAGGGGAACACTACACTGATGAACCTGATAAGAACGAATACTCTCACCCTGTGGAAGCCTTAGAGTACGCACTACAAGGAGAAGGTGAAGGTCGTTCAGCATTACGAGGTACAGGCAAGTTTACTAAACCTACAACAGCAAAGGTCAACTTTAGTGTCTTCTGATGTGTATGTAGTGTTCAAAAATGACTCATCTAACTGGTGGAGTCTATTCCTAAAAAAAGGGATAAGACACTGTTATATCGCTAAACCATCGCAAAATCGGCTAATTATTTGCGGTAAGTCAACAAAAAGTTATGATTTATTCACGATTGACGCAAAAAATGGTATAATTGACGAAAATTTTATTCTATTACGTTATAAGCCCAAACAGTGTAAACGCTTTTTGTTCATGCTTAATACTTGTGTAGGGCATACAAAGCAGATACTAGGTATCAACAAACCTTTTATCTGGACACCATATCAACTGTATAAATACATGAGGAAGCAAAATGGGCGGGTCAGCACCTAAACCACCACCACCAACTGCACAAGAGTTGGCGATGGAGCGCAGAACAGAAAAGCGTCTTGATGAAGAAATCGGATTATCTGAGAGAAGACTGAAGGCACAGGCTAGGAAACAGCTTGGCGCACAGTCTCTATTAGCTATGCCTGTAGAAAAGAAAGAAGTTAAGGTAAAGTCTATTCAGGAACTCAAGGAAGCTAAAAGGTCTAGGGACATATCAGGTATGCACTTATTTAAAAAACGTATGCTACAAAGACAGGGCAAACTATGAAGCTACCACCAGAGTTAGGGTCGCTTCAAGACCTTAAAAGACGCGAGAAACAAGCCTTCGAGCATAATACATACTGGCATGACACCTTAGAAGATGCCTATGAATACTTCTTGCCTAACCGTAACTTGTTCGAGACTGAAGCTGTTGGTCAGAAGAAGATGGATAGAATCTTTGACTCTACTGCGCTTGAGGCTATTCAACAAGGTGCTAGTAAGCTACAGGAAAACATTGCACCTATCTGGTCGCGTTGGGCTACGTTTGAGCCATCACTTCGTGTAACTAAGTTACTTGAGACTGGGCAGTTTGACGTTTCTGAAGAAGACATTAGACGCAACCTAGAAGAACAAGCAGAGGTTGTGTTTGACTTTATTAACCGTTCTAACTTCGCAACACAGTTCTATGAACACGCCCTAGACCTTTTGATTGGTACAGGCACAATTAGAATTGATGAGGATGATAGCGATGATATGCCAATCGTGTTCCATGCCATACCACAAAAAGGTATCGCGTTTGAGGAAAGTCCGTATGGAAATGTTGAGACACATTGGCGTAGGTTTAAGGTCAAAGCGAAAGACCTAGAACGAAAGTGGAAAGGATTTAAGCCTTCCCCTTCTATGGCTAGTAGAATCAAGAATAAGCCAGAAGAAATGGTTAATGTTAGTGAAGGTGTTGTTTATCTACCTAAAGCTAAAACATACTATGGTTGCCTGTGGTGTAACAAAGAAAACCACGTTAGTTGGATGCAAGACTTTGGCACATCATCACCTTGGGTGACTGGTCGTTACTCTAAGGTAGCAGGTGAGGTGCGTGGTCGTGGTCCTGCACTACAAGCACTGCCTGATGTTAAATCACTGAACAAGGCTAAAGAGTTTACCTTACAAAAGGCGGCTATTGACCTTGCAGGTATGTACACTGCTACTGATGATGGCGTTACAAACCCCTACAATATTAGTATAAGCCCAGGGGTTGTTATTCCAGTTGGTTCTAACAACTCGTCAAATCCGTCAATTCAGCGTTTAGATACTGGTGCTAACCTACAATTATCGCAATTTGTAATTAATGACCTACAAATGAACATTAAAAAGGCTCTATTCAACGACCTGCGCGACCCTACAGGTGCAGTAAGGTCAGCTACAGAGGTAGCTATCGAGTCACGAGAACTAGCAAAACGCATAGGTTCTGCATTTGGTCGCTTGCAGACAGAAGTATTAATCCCTATCATTAAGCGTGTTGTTGCTATATTAACTCGTAGAGGGCTTATACAGCCTTTACAGTTAGATGGTAGAGACATTGATATTAAGTTTACATCACCGTTGGCTAGGTCACAGGACAGTGAAGACATCTTGAATGTACAGCAAGCAGTACAGTTTGTACTTCAGAATGCAGGTCCAGACGAAGCGAAGATTGGATTCAAGTTGGAAGACTTTGGAACGTGGGTAGCAGAGAAGGCAGGTGTACCTGCTATGCTAGTTCGTTCTGACAGTGAGAAACAACAGATAATCCAAGCAGGCGCAGAAGCACAGCAAGCAGGGATGGAAGCAAGTAGTCAACCTATGCAGGGACAGACTCAAGTATGAGTTGGGACAGTATAGATACAGAGAATAAAGAAGCTGTATCAAAACTGAAAGAAGAACAACGCATGAAGGCACTAGAGATAGCGAAAGCATATAGTGCCTGTTTTTCTACGTCTGAAGGAAAGAAGGTTCTGGAAGACTTAACATCACGATTTATCTATAACAACGACACTCCTTTTGGTTCACAAAATATTAATTACGAATCTGCTTACCATAATGGTGAGTCAGGCGTGGTTAAGTTTGTAATCAATCAAATACAGCAAGCTAAAATAAGAGGTTAATATGTCCGAAGAACAAGCCGTAGTAGAAGAAACTACTACCGATACCTTGTTAGACAATGCCGCACCCACGTTAAGTGAAGGTGAGTATTTTCTAGCAGAAGGTATTAAGGGTAGTGGAGACACACCTGAATGGTACAAGGGTGACAAGTATCAGTCAGTTGCAGAACAAGCCAAAGCCTATACTGAACTAGAAAAGAAGTTCGGTGGCTTTACTGGCGCACCCAAAGATGGTTACCAACTAGGAGAGGGCGTACCGCAAGATGATGCCCTAGCTGAAGCATTAGTTGAGTTTGCTACTGAATCTAATATGAATCAGGACAACTTTGACAAAGCATGGGAACTATTAAACGCGCAGACAGAAGCAGTAGAAGAAGTTACTCAAGAGAATGAGTTACGCAAGCTAGGCGATAATGCTAGTGAGCGTATCAAGAATGTTGAGGGCTTCTTAAAGAACAACTTAGACGCTGAGACGTACACACAAGTGCAAGACCTTGTGACTACTGCTGACAGTATCAAGTTGATTGAAACTATCGTCAAAGCTACTGTACCTGCCAAACTACCTATCGAGGGTGGTGAGCATCCACAAGGACTAACGTGGGCAGACGTAGAAGCTGAGATGTTTAAGATGGATGACAATGGTAACTATCTGCGTAGTGTAGACGTTAATCACGAGAAAAAGATACAGCAAATGCTTGCTTCATTTGAGGGGCGTTAGCGTATTGCCTTCTATGGGGTGTTCGGTGTATAATTGACACATCGAATACCCTATCTTATAGGCTCGGTAAATTTAGGTTGGATGCTGACCAATTTACTGGGTACTCAGCGAAAACCTTGAAAAACTTTTAAAATTAAAATCTCTTTTTCGAGGATATTAAAATGAGTGTAAATCTATCTCCTGTAGCTGTCACAGAATTTGACAGCATGGTGAAGCATGCTTACCAAAACGCTTCACTTCTAAGAAACGCTGTTACCGTACGCAATAACGTAGTTGGTGACACTTACAAGTTCCGCGCAATGGGCAAAGGTACTGCTACTGCTCGTGGCACTACTCAAACTGACGTAACTCCAATGGATGTTGCACACAGCATGATTACTGCTACTCTAGCCAACTATGTTGCGCCTGAGTACACAGACATCTTTGATGCGGCTGAAGTAAACTTTGATGAGAAGCAAGAACTAGCTAAAACTATTGCGGGCGCATTAGGTCGTAGACTTGATGACATCGTTATCTCTGCAATGGATGCCGCTACTCCTGCCGCTACTGTTGGTGTTGGCACTACTGCTCTTGCCGCAGAAGACCTCATCGATGCTAAAGTTGAATTAGTTAAAGGTGGTGTTGGTTCTGCTGACCTATACTGTGCTATCAGTGGTGCAGGTCTTGCAGGTCTATTAGCTGATGATAAAGTATCAAACGCTGATTACCAAAATGTTAAGGCTCTTGTGAATGGTGAAGTAAACACATTTGCAGGCTTCAACGTGATTGTTATTGAAGACCGTACAGTTGGTGGTCTAACTACTACTGGTGACGTAACTGCAGGCTACGCATTTGCTAAAGATGCTATTGGTCTTGCTATCGGCATTGATAACAAAACTACTATCGATTACATTCCAGAGAAAGTTTCTCACCTTTGTAACGGTATGTTGAAAGCAGGCGCGGCTGTTCGCGACACTGCAGGCTTGATTCAAGTCAATTACGATGCAACACCTGCCTAATTAGGCTTATAAGGGGGGTTCGCCCCCCTTTTCCTTTGGAGATAAGATGGCTACTAAGCTAGGTTTAATTAACAATGCGTTGATTCTAATTGGTGATATGCCATTGGATTCTCTATCAGGCAACTCTCGCGCTCACAAAGTCGCACTCAACCTGTATGACAACATCGTTCAGAATGAGTTGACTAAGTATCGTTGGGGCTTTGCTAGAAAGAAAGATGAACTTGTCGAGGCTTCTTCTGCGCCAGAAGGAACTCAGTACAAATATCAGTATGTACTGCCAAATGATTTCCTTGTATTAGTAACAACTAATCCTAAAGTTGATTATTTATTGTACAGAAGTACAAGCACTGGTAGCGGTGGCTCATTCACAGGTCAGCACTTATTGACTAATCACACTGGTGAATTGTTTTGCGATTACATTGCTAATATTACAGAAGCAGATTTTCCTGTCTACTTTTCTAAGATGTTAGAGTACAGACTAGCTATGGATTTTGCACCATCTATTCGTGACAGTGCGGCATCTATGCAGTTGATGGCAGAGCAGTATCAAAACGCATCACGCATGGCGCGTTACACAGATTCACAACAACATCCAATTACACCGATTCAGGACAGACCCTTTATTGATGTGAGGTACTAATGGCTAAGTCACGTTCAATTCAAACTAACTTTGCCAGTGGTGAGTTATCTCCTTTACTAAAAGGGCGTACAGACCTAGACCAATACTATCAGGGTGTAGAGACTGCTGACAACGTACTTATAGTCCCACAGGGCGGGCTAAAGAAGCGTGGCGGTACGGAAAACCTCGGTAGTGTTATACCCTCACTACAACAGCTTACAGGCTCTAAAACGTCTACTATGGGTACGGTTACATCAGCTATTGATGATAACGACCCTGAAACGTATGTGACGCTAGGTGCTATTGGTGTAAACATTACCCACGTTTTCTGCCGTTATGATTTAGGTTTAGCTAGAACGCCTGAGATTATTGATATACAGAATATTTATACAAGCGTACAAAATCCGAATAACGAAGATATAACCATGAAGGTGCAGTACAGTATAAATGGTACTACTGGATGGGGAACTTTGGATACATTTACAATAAACAATAACAAAAAGTCACTAAGAATTAGAGTGCCATACCAGTTTTCAGGCTCTTATGAAAGACAATACTGGCGTTTAGTTGTAGAGAATACACATGGTAGCGCATCAGGCGCATACATTAAATGTGGACAGTTTCAACTGTTCAGAAAAGAAACAGCCGCAGGTTCAGGCTTGCCTGTATTTGGCGATGTGAAGTTACATGAGTTTTCTATAGCAGAAAACAAACATTATCTGTGTGTATTAACCGCAGGTAACTTAGCGTTATATCGCATACCACACGCAGGCTCTACAGACACTACATTGGTCGCAGATGTATGGACACCATACACTAGTCCACAGATGCAGGATGTTCGTGTTGTATCTTATGAGAACGTTATACTATTGTTCCACGAGGAGCACGCGCCTAGACGTATAATTAAAGACAAAGACTCTGATGGCAAAGATAGCTGTTTAACAGATGCTATACCATTTATTCATGTTCCGCAGTTTGACTATAACGATGAGTTAAGCCCCACTGCTGTAAGTGCTGTACAAACGATTGCATTTGGTTCTAGCGCAAAAATAGGTGACCAGTACCAAGTAGATGTTGATGGCGTGTTAAGTAAAAATACATCTTACGCAGGCAGTGCAACTACTGACGAGCAAGCGGCAACGGCTGAAAATCTTAGAAGACATTTACAAGAAATGCCTGTTTTTGGTGATACAGGCATATCTGTTACATACACTTCAGGCACAACGTACACCATAACAATGGCAAATGACTCTGCTAACAGTTATGAGTTGTTTTCTGGGTATTTTACTACAGGTGCAGTACAGCACGAAATTACGTTTGAATCAACTACAGTAGGTACGTCACGCAAAGAAGATATATGGAGTGATACAAGAGGCTATCCTCGCATGGGTGCATTCCATGCAGGTCGCTTATGGTTTGGTGGCACTAAGTCAAAACCACAATCACTGTTTGCTTCTAGCGCAGGGTCTTTCTTTAACTTCGAGATTCGTGGCGGTGAAGATGATGAAGCTATCTTTGTTACTATTGCGTCTGACAAGCTAACTGAAATACAGAACCTAGTATCTGACCGCGCACTACAAGTATTTTGTGTAGGTGCTGAGTTCATCGTTAAGGGCAACACGCCTGCTACAGTTGATGTTGTCTCACAAACACAACATGGCTCATTAAAGATACAGCCACAGGCTATGGATGGAGCGACACTATTCCTAGATAGAAATGGTAAGACATTACGACAGTTCCTATTTTCATTCAATGAGGATGCGTACACCTCTAATGACTTGTCTGTGTTGTCATCACACTTAATCAAGAACCCTGTAGACATGGCGGCATTAAGCGGTACAGCTACAGAGGATAGTAATTGGGTGTACATTGTTAATGATGACGGCACTATGGCTGTCCTCAACACGTTACGCTCACAGGATATTAACGGCTTTACTAAGCATACACAGTCAGCATCAGGCACAGAATCGCCATACTGTAATACATTGGCACGACACTTTGCCCCACTAGCAGGTGATGCAGTATACCTAACTGTAGAGACTATAAGTGCTAACTCTATTAAAGTATCTGTTACTAGTGCTGACAGCACCCCTGTAGATGGGTTAGAGATACCATTTACTGACCCTGAGTTTGATACTTACGGTGATATAGAAGTTGATGGTGGGACATACAGTAGAACGCTTACATGGAATACACCACCTACTAACGCTGATGAATTTAATGTGTTGTGGAGCAAGCAAGGTTTTGGTGGTTACTGGCAGTTGCGCGACCCTAACGACTTATTCTCATTCCCATTTGGTGCGGCTTGCAGTATTGGCACAGGTCAAACGGATACTTTTATTGAGCGTGTATGTACTGTTAATAACGAACTGTATCTTATTTACAAACGTGAGATACAAAATGACATTGTACGCTCATTGTGTCGTTATAGCTTTGACCATAACCTAGACTTTTCCTTGAAGTTTACTAACGTGAACTCAACTAATTTAGGTTTAACAGTAGATAACATAACAGGTCTAGTAGTTACTCCTATAGCTGATGGAGTAGTGTTACCAAGTAAGACAGTTTTGTCAGGTACTATACCTGTATACATTACCTTTAGTCAGAATGAGTTGCCTATTGACAACCTAGAGATTGGTTTTAGTATAGATGCTACAGTTAAACCAATGCCAGTAAACTCGAACATGGGCAGTGGTTTGAATGTTATGCGAGAGAAGAAGATTACACGCATGAATATGCGAGTGCATGAGACATCTAAAGTGCGCGTAGAAGGCATTGAGGCTGGCATACTAGAAGATGGCAACCCAGATGCAGGTGAGCAGACAGATAGAACACCGCGCACTGGTATAATACAGGATAACAATGGTGGTATAGGTTGGGGCATTGATGTAGCACCAACTATTACCAATACAGATAATACGCCTATGCACATACAGGCGATTGAATATGAGATAGAATCATCGTAGAGGTAAGATAATGTTTTGGTTATATGCGGCAATAGGTGTCAGTTCAGCAGTTTCAGCGTATGGGCAATACCAAACAGGTAAGGCTCAAGAAGCGGCTTTGAAGCGACAGGCAGAAGAAAAGCGGTTGCAAGCTAAAACTGAAGAGTTAGCTAGACGCGAAGAGTTAAACAAACAGATTGCGGCTAACACGCTTGCTATGGCAACTAGTGGTATTTTGTCAGAAGGCACACCTGCTAGTATAGCCTTAAAAGCATCTAAGACGATTGGTGCGTCTGAAGAAGCTATATCTCTTACAGAGCGTCTCAAACAAGACAGATTGCGTCGTGAAGGAGAAGCCGCAAGGTTTGCAGGTACAGTGGGCGCGGCAAGTTCATTATTAGGTGGCGGTGAAAAAGCCGCAAAAGTCTACTACGGATAAATAACATGGCTATAAAACCAATCAAACGATATGGCACATTTACTGCGGGCGCATTAGACCGTTCGGGTGAGATTCGTATGCGAGCCTTAGCAGGATTGGGGGACACATTGGGCGGCATTACTGACACGATGGTTCGTAAAGAACTTACTGAACGTGCAGAAAAAGAACGAGAAGAAAAGGCACAGGAACAAAGAAAAACAAGAGAAGAAGCTAGAATCGAAGGCATGACAGAAGGTGCAGAAATAGCAGAAAAGGGCGTAGCACCTGAGTTGAGGATGAGTGGAAATATTGGCGATTCACAATATAACACTACTGTTATGAAAGCTTATATTAATGGAACGTATCCAAGAGTAGACAGAATATTTGCTGATGCTGAAGCCCAGTACCCAAATGATACTGCAAACTTTAATAAGATTGTTAATGAAGGTCTTAAAGGTATTCGTGAGGCTTTACCTGAGTGGGCAACCCTTGATGTAGATGCTTATGCTAATAGGTCACAAAAAACATATTTTAATCGCGTACAAAAAGAAGAACAAAGGATTGTAGACGCACAAGTTAAAGGTAATTTGCTAGATGGATTCAACTCTAGCGTTGACCAAGCAAGTAACCTTGCCTTCACAGGCGAAACAGACTCATTACAAGAAGCATTAGAAAAAGTTAATAGCGATTTGGACAGTGCTGTAGGGTTATTAACGCCTAAAGAAATAGCATCAAGACGCAAGCAACTTGAAGACTCTGTAGCTATAGCAACACAAAAAGGGCAGTTCCAAAGACTGCTTGATTCAGACCAAAAGCCAGAAGATATTATTAAGATAGCTAATGGCGTGTTAGCAGAATTACGCACAACTCCTTTGAGTGAGTTAGATGCACAACAAAACGAAACGCTACGCAAACAACTTGAAACACAAGTAAATCAGTATGTAACTGAGTATAATAAAACTGTTGAGATGTCTGATGCTGAAATACGCAAAGCAAACGGTATAGCAAACGTATCAGCAAGATTCACAGATGAACCTGCAGTTACTTCAGATGTAATCACAGACACAGATATTGATAACCACTATAACGAACAACGCACACAGTTTTCAGAAAACATAGAAATGCGTATGGATGAGCGTATAGATTACGTTAATCAAGTTCGTGCTATGCCAAAAACAATGAAGACTGAAATACTCACAGATTTGCGTTCTAACGAGCCTGATGCAGTTATTGTGGCGGCACAAACTATTACAGAATTAAATGCCTTACAAGGGATGCCAGATGCCTTTAGTGGGCAAGATTTAGTATATGCAGACGCTATCCAAAGAAATATGGAGTTCTATGATTTTGATGAAGCGTTACAAAGAGCAAAAGATATTGCATTTCCACCCAACAGCACACGCCAAGCTTTAGTAGAGGCTCGCAAAGCAGAACTCTCAGTTGATAAGACTGAAAGATATGAGGGGTATGCTAAAATAATTGACGATGCGTTTGAAACAGGTGTATTTGGATTTGGTACACAGTTTACCCCAAGCGACATTAATAGAGACGAAATGATTGCTGACCTAAAAACTCTGACTGAAGATAATTATTTACTAGGGTTTGAAGCAGACAGAGCATCTGAGTACGCTGTTAAGAAAATGCAAAATAGCTATAAAGTTGGTGAGTTTGGTTTTTTACGACACGCTCCAGAAGATTTTTATGGTCTTGGCAAAACAAAAGATGCCTCTTGGATTAGAGAAAGTTTACACAAAGAGTTGGTGGCTAAGTACGGTGATGGGTTTGCACCTGAAGATATTATATTAATATCTGATACTGAGACTGCAACTATGGCAAAAAAACGTACACCAACTTACGCTGTAATGATAAGAATGCCAGATGGCTCATTGCAACCTGTAGATGAAAGAGCAAATCCAAGCATAGATTATCCTGCTGTGCAGGATGAGTATGTCAAAGGTTTGGAAGAGCAGGCGCAAAGACCAATTCTTAACAGGAGAAGGTTCTTAGAAGAATATAAGATGCCCCCAGAGCAGGCGGCTAAAGCAAGAAAGCTGTTAAGTAATAATAACGTATTTAGATTAATTGGTCAGGGTGTAGGCAATATAGATGAAGTGCCAGAATTTATTGCTAAGTTTTTTGAAGGCGCACAAAACGAGTTGCGTCAAAGCCGCGAAATGAAACAAGAACAATCGCGTCAGCTACAAGAAGCAATGTATAACTGGAATGAAGAGTATATTGCTAGATTGCAAAAAGCTAGTGGCAAAGAAGAAGTTGAAATTACTATAGCAGACTTGAGTAACCAATAATGCTTGAAAAATCTCGCAGGGGCTTTGAGTATCAAGGGCTTATATCTGAGCCAAAACCTTTAGGTGCGCCAGTAAAAGAGCCTACACTGTCTGAGTTGGCAGGTGCTTATTTTCGTCAAGAAAACCTCGTAGGGTCATCTATATCAAGAGTAGAGGGTCTGCCAGACCAGTTCAGATTCAACCCTGATTACGACCCTTATGACGCATTTTCAGAAGAAGAAAAAGAAGATGAGATGTTTGTCATGGGGGCTATGTATGCTGACAATGAAAGCGAGTTAGACGCATATCGCAAGCAGTATGCTAGAGAGTTAAAAGACAAAGAAACTATATCGCAAGGTGGCGGCAAAGGGTTTCTTGTTGGACTGCCTGTTATGTTAGCTGACCCTGTGACATTTCTGTCTGTAGGTGGATTAGCCTATAAAACTATCAAAAGTGGTCAAAGCATTTTAAAAGGTGGTCTAGCGTTAGGTGCTACAGCAGGTGCAGATGCAACAATACAAGAAACTGTATTACAGCAACAGCAAGTAGCAAGAACATACGGTGAGTCAGCATTAAACATTACTGGCTCGATGATATTCGGTGGCGTGTTAGGTGTGCCATTGACAAAGATGTCACAAAAGTATGGCGTTACTGAAGATATGTTTAAGCAGGTTGATGACCAGTTTGAGCATAATCAAAAAATTAAAGATGGTGTAAATCCTACAGTGAATGAGCCTACACCTAAAGTTGGTGAAGACTCAGTAGGCGCACAGGCAGTTTATGGTGATGTACAAATATCAGGCAATTTGGCTAAAAAGCTAGTTAAGTTTACATCGTTTGACCCGCTATCAAGAACGCTATCTAGTATTAACCCTATTACTAGACAGCTTGCAGTACAACTTGCAGAAAGCCCAATCATGGTTGATAACTTTGTAGGTCAATCTGTGGAGTCATTAGCTAAAACCTATTCAGGGCTGTTAGCTAAGTCAGCTAAGAATAATGCGCGGTTATACAGACAATACAAAAAACGCACAGACAGAAAAACTAGATTGAGTAGAGTAGCCTTCAATGAAGAAGTAGCTAAAGCATTACGGTCTGGCAAAAGCGATATATCTGAAATTAAGGAAGCGGCTGACTATTGGAATGCTAACTTATACAACCCTATTAAGGATAAATTAGTTGACCAACGTATGCTTACAGAAGATGTAGATGTGACTACTGCTGTAAACTATGTAAACAGAATATATGACACTAACAAAATAGCGGCTAATTTGCCTGCGTTTGTATCGAAAGTATCTAAATGGTTACAAAATAAAGATTTGGAGTTATTTGAGCAAGCTAAGTTAGCGCAAACTAAATTAGAAAAAGCTACAGGGGAAGAAGCTACAAAGCTACAAGAACTCATAGACAAGGCAGAATTTAAAGCAGGAAAAGAGTTTGAGCCGCAAGACTATAATGAACTTGCTAGACAAATAGCACAAAGAATTATGGGTACGCCAGATGGCAGACTGCCTTATGACTGGAAAATAGGTGAAGGCTCACAGCGTCAGGGTAATGTCAAAAGCGTCAATTATGCTTTGCGTGGTCCATTGAAAAGCAGAGTGTTTACTATTGATGACGCAGACATAGAAGAGTTTTTAGTTAATGACATAGAGTTGTTAGCATCGAGATACATACAGCAAACATCAACAGATATTGAGTTACAGAAAGCGTTTGATAGTGTTGACCTTACTGCTGAAAAGAAAAAGCTAGATGATTGGTATCTTGAAAAAATGGATGACCCTAAACTAACTGAAAAGCAGAGGTTAGATTTAGACAAAAAGCGTCAAAAAGATTTAGCAGATATTACTGGTATGCTTGAAAGAATGCGTGGCATTTACTCATTACCATCGGATAGTGTGTGGTCGCGCATTGGTCGCTCTGCTAGAGATTTGAACTACCTCAGATTTATGGGTGGTGTAACTATATCTAGTTTGCCAGATATTATGCGTGTTGTTATGGCAGAAGGATTTACTAAAACAATGACTAGAGGGCTAAAGCCCCTTATAGCTAATACTAAAGCATTCAATATAGCTAAAGAAGAATTACAAGCCTACGGTATTGGCGTTGACGCTATCGGTGGTGTTACAGGTAAGTCAGAGATAATTGCTGATATTGCTAACTACACACAAGGCGGTACAGCTATTGAGCGTGGCTTACGTTCAGCCGCAGACAAGTTTGGTAAAATTAACGTACTAGATTACTGGACAGGCGGCATGAAACAACTTCATGCAGTAACAATGCAGAATCGCATATTTGACGATTTAGAAAAAGGGAAGTATGACAAGCGTTTAGGCAGACTGGGTATATCGAAAGACAATGCTGACGCTATGTACCAACAAGTTAGAAAACATGGCAAAAAAGTAGATGGCGTATGGATTACTAACGCAGGAAACTGGGATAGCCCTGATTTAGCGCAGATGTATGGCGCGGCAATGCGTAAAGAAAGCGATAGAGTTATTGTAATTCCGGGGCAGGAAAAGCCATTATTCATGTCAAATGAGATGGGACAGGTTATTGGACAGTTTAGGTCGTTTGTTTTTTCTTCAACTCAGAGAGTTTTAATAGCAGGTTTGCAAGGGCAAGACCATAATGCACTGGGTGGTGCATTTAGCTTGATTAGCATGGGTATGTTTGTGTACTACATTAAACAACTTGAGCGCGGACAGCCATTGTCTGATGACCCTGCGGCATGGGTTATGGAAGGCATAGACCGTTCAGGTGCGGCAGGCATACTTGGCGAAGCCAACATGATGCTTGAAAAAGTGTCAGGTAATACTCTAGGTATGCGACCATTGTTAGACATCGATGCGCCTAGTTCTAAGTTTGTAGCGCACAGTATATCGCAGTCTATACTAGGACCAACCTTTGGCAGTCTGCTAACAGATACATTTAAGGCATTAAACTCAGCTACAAGCGAAGGAGAGCTTACAGAATCCGATATAAGGAACATTAGAAGAATGATGCCCTATAACAACCTAAGTGGTTTTAGAAAGGCTGTAGATGCTTTAGAAGAGCGTTTAGGGGATTTGTAACAATAGTTTGTAAGTTAATAATGAATGAAAACGTGAAAAATAGTATAATTGGGCTAATTGTAAATTAATTAATTGAGGCAAAAAATGTCAAATCCATTTAAGAATGTAGGCGGTCATTTACATGGCTTAGTCTACGATATGATTGAGGTAACACCTAACGATGGCAGTGATAATGTTGGCACTGGTAACGTAGCTGTTGGCTTATACATTGAGAGTGCAGGCGATGTTAGTTTCTTGAACAAAGATGGTTCTACTAGAACTGTTGCTGTTCCTGACAACTTCTATCTTGTGTGTTCTGTAAAACGTGTAAGGTCTACAGGCACTACTGCATCTGGTATTCACGCACTGGTGGTTTAAATGTTAAATACGGGCATATCATTACAAAGGCTTGCTACAAAAGCAGGGGTAGGCTTTACCCCAAAAAAACTGTTTTCCAATGGTGAAGCAGGGGTGTGGTATGACCCTAGTGACGTTGAAGCATCACTAACTTGGCGTAGGAATCTGTTTGAGTACACAGAGAGTTTTGATAATAGTTATTGGAGTAAGACTGGGTTATCTGTTACTGCTAACAACGCAACCGCACCTGATGGGTCTACAACAGCAGACAAAGTTACTGTAGGTTCAGGTGGGCATTTGCATTTTCTTGGCGCACAAATTTCACCAAATGCAGGTAGATATTCTTTTAGTATGCATCTCAAAGCAGGCACAAGTAATTACGCGGGTTTAAGGCTTGTAAATGATAGTTTTGGCAATGATAGATATGCAGTTATTATAAATCTTTCTACAGGCTCTTTTGTATCAGAATATGTTGTAGGTAACCCGCCATTCAAAGAATATGAAATAGCTAATGCAGGTAATGGTTGGTATCGCCTTACAATAAAATTAGACCACTATACTTCTGCGCTAAATGCTACGTTATTCATGGATGATGGAAATGCAAACTGGGATGGTGGTACAGCCTTAACAGCCTTCTCAGGAAACGGCACTGACAATTTCTTAGTCTGGGGCGCACAGCTAGAAGAAGGCTCTACAGCTACAGAATATCAACCTATCCGTACTACGTTTGATAATACGTTTAAGCAGGCTTTCCCTAAACATACACTGTATCAAGATATAAAAGGTGTGACACCTGTATCAGGCTTAGGGCAGGCTGTAGGGCTTATGCTAGATAAGTCTGAGGGTATTGCGTTAGGCAATGAACTAGTAACTAATGGTGACTTCAGCAATGGAACAACTGGGTGGTCATCTGCCAGTAGTGGCGTAGGTAACGTAGTTAATGGTCAATTAGTAATTACCTCAAATAACCCTACAGATGACGCATACGCAATGAGCCAGTCTTTTACTGTAGTGCAGGGTGAGTCATACAAAGTATCTGCTAACTTGGTTTCTACCACAGGCAGTAGCATACAGTGTCGGGCAGGTAGCACAAACACCAGTGCAAGTTATGGAACACTAGACTCTAACAACTCATTCGGCAATGTAAGCATGATTGTTGTTCCAACTACAAGCACAATGTGGATTACTTTGTATGGTTTTGGAGCAGGAGACTCAGCTACATTTGATGATATATCTGTAAAAAAAGTATCAGGCTCGCACGCTACACAATCAGATTCTACTAAACGCCCTGTATTCGCAAGACATCCTGAACGCGGTAGAGTTAATCTTCTAAAGTATACAGAAGAGTTTGATAATGGCGTTTGGGGCAAGGGCAGAGGGACAGTGCAAGCTAACACTGCAACTGCGCCAGACGGCACAGACACAGCAGATACTTTTACAGAAAACACTGACAACGGTTCGCACTATGTTGTTGCTACACTTGATTGCTCGCCTAACACAACATTCAGTGCATCTGGCTACGTTAAAGACAAGTCTACAGGTTTTGCGGCTGTAGGATTACAGCAGAATACAAGCGGTAGTAGCTATATTGGTAGTACGCTCATACACTTTAATTTGTCTACAGGTACGCACACTGCAACAGCAAATGGTGGCACAGAGCCAACAAATATTTCATATAGCAGTGAAAGCGTTGGGAACGGTTGGTATAGGATACAAGTAAAAGGAACACTAGGCGGCACAGCAGGCAAGGTGCAAATGTTCTTATCGCCATCTACTGGCACAACAAATAGCTATCAAGGCGATGGTTCATCAGGTATATACATCTGGGGCGCACAACTAGAAGAAGCCAACGAAGCTACAGGCTATCAAAAAGTAGTAGACGATTACGACATTACAGAGAGTGGTTATAAGTCTGTTTACTATCTACAGTTTGATGGTGTTAATGACACTATGACTGTCCAACCAGTGACAAGTACAATTGCTCCAATAAGTGTGTTTATGGGGCATGATACTGAAGGTAACACTAGTACATCAGGGTATTTTTTAGATATAGAAAGTGGTCGGTTCTTGCTTGCAGGCGCAGGTTATTACACCACTGCATCAAATTGGCAAAACGGTACAAATATAGATGCTACCGCAAAAGGAGTGTCTACAGTTGTTTCCGATGGTACAAATGCAGATTATCGTAGAGATGGCATAGTTGAACGCACAGGTGCTTTAGCTAACGTGCCTATAGAAGGAGAAATAGCTATATTCTCGCGTTATGACTATACCACACAGCTTACTAATGGGAATATGTATCAGCTTGTTATACGCGGTGCTACATCAACAGACAAAGAAATAGACCAAGCAGAAGAGTTTGTAGCTATCAAGACAGGATTAAAGTCAGAAGTAGTAGGACTGGCTACACTAGACTTAAACTTTGGTGCTAACACATATACAGCTAGAAACAGCAATGGGAGCGTACTATGAGTACATTCAGTGAATTAATAGACTTTACACGCTCTTCTACTGGTACATACTTAGACAGTGTTGTGTATGGCGAGGACAAGGCTAACGCATTTGCAGGCTCTGGCGGCAATGATTGGACTGTTGTTGACAAGAATACAGTAACTGCAACAGAGCCTTCTGCCCTTTCTTACTTCACAGGTATTGTTTCTGGTTTAACTATAGGCGCACAATATAAAATAGTTTTAACAATAACAAATTATGCAGGAACTAATAACTTAGGTATGGGCAGTGCAGGCGGTGTTGGCTCATCTGTTCGACTGGCTAGTAACGGTACTGTTACGTTATTCTTTACAGCTACAGCAGTATCGCTTGATGCGTATGTTAGGACAAACAGCTCAGGAACAATTAACGTATCGGTTGTTGAAGTCACAAGCACAGCAGGTGGCACACCCCTACTTAGAACAGCAGATACTAACGAGCCACGCCTAGAGTATGATGCTAGTGGTCAACCATTAGGTCTGTTGATTGAAGAGCAGAGAACGAATAAAGTGCTATACAGTAACTCTTTGTCAGGTAGCGCATGGAGTGGAACAAACTGCACAATAACTACAGACTCTACAACATCGCCTGACGGAAGTATAAATGCCTCTAAACTAACGTGCAGTGGTGGGTCAGCTTCAGTTTGGCAGTTTCCTATGCCATCAGGTTTAAGTGGGAACTATTCTAACAGCATATACTTAAAAGCGGATACTTTAAATTATGCACAGTTAAATGTTGGTTATTTGACTACTGACTTCGTTGCTAATTTTGACTTAGTAAACAGTACTGTTACGCACATACTAGGAACAGGCGCAACAATTACTGATGTTGGCAACGGTTGGTATCGATGCACTTTGCCTTTTAATACACTTGGTTCGGGCGGTTTCAGCGTCACGCCTATAGATAGTATGTCTAGCACAAGACGTAGTGGAGCAGTAGGTAGCGTATTTGTATATGGCGCACAGTTAGAACAAGGCGCATTCCCTACATCCTATATCCCTACAAGTGGCAGTACAGTTACTCGTAATAAGGATGTGTGCGACACTCCTGTTGAAAGATTTGGTTACAGCAACGCTAAAGGTAGTATTGTTGTTTACGCTCAATCAAATAAGCCTGCTATAGGTGTTTATGCTTTTGAGTTAGCTGTTAATAGTAGTGACAGAATGTTTAGTAAATTTTATACTGCAGAACATTTGCGTGTCAGGGTTAGTAACGCGGACACTGCTGTACTAGACGTAGGTGACATAGAAACAGGTAGTTTTGCAAAGCTAGGAACAAGGTTCGCTACTAACGATTTTGCAATATCTAAGGATGGCAATACGCCAGTTACAGACACAAATGGCGATGTCAATCTTAACTGTAGTGAGTTAAAAATAGGGCAAAGTTTTTCTAATAACGAGCATATAAACGGACACATTAAGCGTATCCAATACTTTTCTAAACGTCTATCTAACGATGAGTTAGTAGAACTAACCAAGCCATCATCCTCACCTACAATGAGCCTAACATTTGATGGACAAGCAACCAGTGAATTAGTAGAGGGTTTACATGACTAAGACAGTAACTACAGGTAAAGCCACAGACCTAATCACATTCACTAGGTCTACTACAGGTACATATTTAGGTTCTGATGGTTTACTAAAAACTGCTAATACTAATGAGCCTAGAATAGAATATGATGCAGACGGTAATCTAAAAGGCTTGCTGATAGAAGAGCAGAGAACAAACCTTGTTTCTGACAGCGAAGATATGATAGTGCCTTTTGGCAGGCTTATTTCTGAAAGCACTACATCTCCAACAGGCGAAACAACTGCTCATTCGTGGAAAATATCTGAACAAGCATCAGGTTACTGGTACAATTATGCTCCTATTAACAGTGGCACAGCATATACAGCATCTGTTTTTGTTAAGCTACCTACAGAAGCTAATAACGCAGGGCTTAGATATGTACGGCTAGGGTCGCAAACTACATTTTCTACAGACAATGCTGTGTTTGACCTGCAATCTGGTG
>Ga0213866_10000686_pt1 | contig 26279 bp, 33 predicted proteins | sample PICome_11_FD_160079 | JGI IMG/M metagenome (GOLD analysis project Ga0213866, IMG submission 160079) | Coastal seawater microbial communities near Pivers Island, North Carolina, United States - PICO284 | ecosystem: Environmental > Aquatic > Marine > Coastal | place: USA: North Carolina... | reverse complement strand
ATACCTAGAGAAAATATTTTAATTCTGGCCGCAATAGACTTGCCCGATTTAGGTGGAAGTGCTATAATAAAAGAAGCAGGATTTAATGTAGAAACATTAATAGAGTTTGAAGGAGAATAATGGAGATTATAAATTTTATATTAGGAATTATTTTGTTATTTGGTGCAGGTGCTTTTGCAATAGGTTCCTCTATATTGGTACATGAGAAAAAAGAAAGATACAGAGCAGGAACACATGATTATTATGATAATGAGATTAAGTAATGGCTAAAAAACCGCAAATACCGTTGAAAGATATAATGGCGGCGATTGACAAAAAGGATAGAAACTTTTATAATAACCTAACGGATGAAGGTAAAAAAGCCTTTAGTGCCTGGATGATGATGAGGTATTGTAGTAGTGTGCAAGGCAGAGATGCCGCAGACTATATTTTTATGACAAATGAATGTGTAAATTATCAGTTTAGTGAAGTTAGTAAACATCCTGAACTGCAATGGCTATTACTAAGTGTTTGTGGTACAGGAAAAATACAGTTTCATCCATACTTAAAACCGCCTAACAGCAGAAAAAAGAAAAGTAAGGTGTTTGATTTTATATACGAAACATTCCCTCACATGAAAGCAGAGGACATTAATAACTTAATATCATTAAATAGTAAAGAAGATCTAAAAGCAATGGCTCAAGATCATGGATATGATGACAAAACAATCAAGGACATCTTTGGAAAATAAATGTAAATGGTGCGAAAAAGTATTTATGAGTGAAAGAACTCTAAGTGCTCATATGTGTGTAAAGAAAAGACGTTGGGCTGACAAGGATCTTACACATATAAGATTAGGCTATAGAGTATTTCAAATGTTTTATGAATTAAATACACAAATCAGTAAGCCTAAAACTATGGAAGATTTTATTCGCAGTCAATACTATGAAGGATTTACAAAGTTTGGTAGAAGTTGTGTGGTTAATGAATATTTACAGCCTGAAAAATTTGCAGAATGGTTAATAAAAGAAGGTAAAAAATTAGCAGATTGGAGTAAAGATAAATTATATGATGAGTTTTTACTTAGTTATGTTAGAAAAGAACCCGGTTTAAAGGCATTAGAAAGGACTATTATATATTTTAACAAATGGAGTGAAGAGACTGAAAATGACTGGCAAGATTATTTTAAAATAGTAACACCAGCAAGAGCAGTTCATGATATCAGAAGTGCAAAAGTTAGTCCTTGGGTATTGTATTTAAGTGAAACAGGTGGTGAATTACTTACACGATTTAATGATGAACAAGTTGAAATGATAAAGCACATTATAGATACAACATTTTGGATGAAGCAGTTTGGACACAATAAAGAAGAAGTTCAAGAAATTAAAACAACATGCGAGGTAGCAGGAATATGAAAGACTTAATAGAAAAAACATCACAATGGCATCATGATAGAAACTTAATTGATGGTGCAACAAGTAAGGATCAAGTATTAAAATTGATACAAGAAGTTGGAGAACTTTCAGATAGTGTATGTAAAGGAGAAGATGTAAAAGATGATATAGGAGATTGTCTTGTTATTCTTATCAACATTGCTGAAAGAGAAGGCACAACACTAGAAGAATGTCTAGCAGTAGCATATGATGACATCAAAGACAGAAAAGGTCGTATGGTAGACGGAATATTTGTAAAAGAAGAATGAATAAGAAACAAGAATTACTTACAATCACAATGGAAGAGTGTGGCGAGCTGGTACAGGCTTGTAGTAAACTAATAAGATTTGAAAAAGATAGATGTCCTGATGATATGAGTAACTTACAAGATGAAATTGGCGATTTGATGTGTATGATTGAATTATTAAAAAGAGATGGGTTTGTAACAGAACAGCAAATTAAAGACAGAATGTTTTTAAAAGAACAAAAATTAATGAAGTGGAGCTCGTTATTTAATGAAGATTGATTTTGATGTAGATATAGATATGGCTAACAGAGATGACTTTTTAAAAGTTATTAGCCACACACCTGCAAGTATTGAAAAGGATGGTAAGTTTACTAAGCACAATACTGGTGTCTACTTTCAAAATATTCCTAAATTTCCCTTACAAGGCTATAGTACAATAGATCATAAACAAGCAGAACAAGAGGGCTGGTTTAAAGTTGACTTTTTAAATAATCATGTATATACAAATATTGTTGATGAAACACATTTAGATAAATTAGTAAACACAGAGCCTATGTGGGAACTATTTGAACATAAAGAAGTTGTAGAACAATTATTTCACATAAGCAATCATTTTGAAATTGTAAAACAACACCCTCCTAAAAGTCTTGAACAATTAGCAATGATACTTGCGATTATACGCCCTGGCAAAAGACATTTAGTAGGTAAAACTTGGGAACAAATAGAAGCAGATGTTTGGGTAAAGCCTAATGATGATAGTTACTTCTTTAAAAAGAGTCATAGTTATGGCTATGCTTTAGCAATCATTGTACAATTAAATAGGATTTGTGAAGGTTAGTCAGTTTTACGAACTAGTTGTACACCACGTCTTTTAATTCTTTTTCTAATTAAATTCTGTAAAGATGTCATAGGACCAAATAAAACTTCTACATCTTTCATTACAAATGTAGAAAGGTAAGGAAGATATTCCTTCATTTCATGATTAAGAAAAATGTCTATAGGTAATTGTCTATTTGATTCCCACCACCAAAGTTCTCCAAGTTCTAGAAAACCTTTTTTAATTTCCATAGAAGGCATTTTATTTACATCATAAAATGTAAGGATTGTATTATCATGATTTACAACTATACCTACGTACTCATTTCCTCCATAGGTGATTGCTGTTATAAAAGGGTATTTTTCTTGTGCTAGTTCTATCAGTTTTGTCTTGTCCACAATGTTATTTATGTTAGATAGTGATAAATAGTACAATATAAAGAGTAAGAAATTATGAGCTACGGCGATCACAAATTATTTTTATACGAAACGAGTGCTGATCTTGTAATAAACTCTGATGGACTATACGTGGATAACAGACCTATGAACAATAAAAGATTAGTAGCACATAAAGGATTATCTAATGAGATAATTTTTAACATACGAAATAAAGACAGAAAACTTCAAAATATAAATTCTGATATATTAAGAGCTATATTAGTGAGGCCTAATACAGGTGAAAGAATATTTTCAAGGTTATTAACTCACACAGGAACTACTGGACAAGTAAAATTAGATATATTAGAAGGAGATCTAACTAATTTAGAGGCTGGATTATATCAAATTTATGTATCTAGAGAAACACCAGAAGGTTTAGAGTTACCTGTATTTACAGATCAGAATAATAATGTTATATTTGATATTGATATAAAAGATCAAACTAAACGAACTCCTGTAGATACACAAACAGCAAATGTTAGTCAATTTATGCAAGTAACAAATACCAATAATGGAGATGACTCTAATGTGTTTGTAACTTCAGCATTTAAAGGAAATCAATCAAGAAACTTTAGTGAATGTTTGCATAGTATTGCAATACATCCTGATACATATACAGGAAATTTTTCAATACAAGCAAGTTGTGTAGAAAATACGCCTAATACAGCAAACAATAGTAGTGATTGGTTTAATGTGGTGAGCAATGTTTCTTTAACCTCAAACTCCACAATATATCACCATACTTTTCAAGTTAATGCAAATTACATAAGAGTATTAAGTGAACCCACAGCAGGAAATATATCGTTAGTACAATTAAGAAATTAATTGACTTTTACATATTTTTCGTGTATAATTAATGCATGGATATAGACTTTTTAGTAGAAAAGGTGCATCGTCTCCTTTTGGATAATCTTCCAATAAGAACTAGTAAAACACCTAGTGGCTGGAACACTATGGATTGCCCAATGTGTACTGATAAAAGAAAACGCGGTGGTTTAATAACAACTGGTGCAAAAATATCCTATAATTGTTTTAATTGCGGATATACAACAGGTTGGGAGCCGAATCCCACACTAGGAAAGAAATATAAAGACTTAGCAACAATACTAGGGGCAGATCAGAAAGACATACATAAAGTAACAATAGAATTAATGAAGTATGCAGAAGAATTAGAAACAGAAAGTACTACAGACTATGTTTATAATTTACAAAAATTTAACACAGAAAAAATTCCTCAAACAGCAAAAGCAGTTGATGACTTACCAGAAGATCATGCTGTAAAGGAATACGCAAGGCAAAGAGGACTACTTGGTCTATATCCACTGCTATACTTTGATGAGAAGTTATACAAGCAGAGATTGGTAGTCCCTTTCACTTATAATAACGAGGTGGTAGGCTGGACAGGAAGGCATATAAGCCCTCCTGACAAACAAACGCCTAAGTACTTACATAAAATGCAACCTGGATATGTTTTTAACATAGATAGATTTGCAGATAGTAAAAGAGAAATTGTAATTGTTACAGAAGGAGTATTTGATGCGATACTGGTAGATGGTGTTGCAATACAAGGTAATAGTGTTGGCCCTGAACAAGCACATTTAATTGAAAAATTAGGTAAAAGAATTATAGTATGCCCTGACAGAGATAAAGCAGGCATAGAGTTGATGTTGCAGGCCGCTGAACTAGGGTGGGAAGTAAGTTTCCCGCCTTGGCATGTGGATTGTAAAGACGCCGCAGATGCAGTTAATATGTATGGAAGATTGGCAACAGTGAGCAGTATAATAAAACATGCAACAAACAATAAACTTAAAATAGAAGTAAAGGCAAAAATGTTATGAGAGAAAAAATAAAAAATTGGGCAAATGTATGTAAATTACATTGGAAGGAAATAGTTACACTATCTATCGCATTGCATTGGGTAGTAGACTTATTAATATTAGGCCCTATAGTTTTCTTTTTGGGATATATGTTTGGAGTACATGTAGGACATTAATATGAAATTATATGTGAACGGCTGTAGTTTTAGCCATGGCCATAAAGACTTTAAAATTAAAGACGGAGTATCTGATATATCTCCAGACTGGGTATGGCCAATGTTACTGAAAGAAAACTTTGAAGAAGTTGTTTCAGAAGCATACAGAGGTTCCAGCAATCACAGAATAATAAGACGTAGTATGGAATACTTAGATAACATAAATGACCCTGAAAATTGGACAGTGGTGATACAATTTGCCAATATAGAAAGACAGGAATATTATGACAATAATCTAAGTTCCTGGATAGGACACATAGTACAAGACCCTTGTATTGATGATAGAGTGCCTCAAGTAGGAAATAGGTATTTAAATAATAAATTAGAATATAAAATATTTAAAAATTATTGTACACTAGTTAATAACGATACAAGTATTCTTACCGATTTAGTACTTCAAATAATAGCATTTCAGGGATTCTGTAAAATAAAAGGATTTAAAAATGTATATTTTACTGGACAAAGTTATCAAACAATGATATCATATTATCTACAAAACAAATTATTAGATGGGGTAGCACATAATATAGACACATCTAATTTTTTACTTCCTATATCGCATGTAACACGAGGTTATGAAGAAAGTGCTACAGATGGACATCCAAACGAAGCAGGACATGAACTATTTGCAAGATATATAATTAATGAGATACAAAAATGAGCGATTTAAATAATTACAATGAAGAAACACAAGAACTATTTTTAAGGTTTCTACTTAGCGATAATGACTTATTTGCTAGATGCCAAAACATAGTTAAGCCTGAGTTTTTTAATAACAAGTATAGAAAAGCAATTGAATTATTTTTAAGTCATTCTACTGACTTTAATAGTATTCCAACGCCAGAGCAGGTAAGTGCGGCATCTGGTGTACATTTAGATATTATTCCAAATGTTACTCCAGATCATCATGAATGGTTTTTAAAAGAGTTTGAAATATTTTGTAGACATAAGGCATTGGAAAAAGCGATTATTGAAAGTACTGACTTGTTGGAAAAACAGGATTATGGTACTGTAGAAAATAAAATTAAAGACGCAAGTCAGGTAGGACTTGTAAAAGATTTAGGTTTAGACTACTTTGAAAATCCCAAAGAGAGATTACAATGGATTAAAGATCAAAGTGGTGCAATTAGCACAGGCTGGAAAGGTATAGATCACAAACTTTATGGTGGTATGAATAGAGGCGAAATGACTATTTTTGCTGGTGGTTCCGGTGCTGGTAAGAGTTTGTTTTTACAAAACTTTGCAGTAAATTGGGCATTAGCAGGATTTAATGTTGTGTATATTAGTTTAGAGCTCAGTGAACAATTAATTAGTATGCGATTAGATAGTATGGTAAGTGGTTATGGCACAAAAGAAGTTATGAAAAACATGGATGATGTGGATTTGAAAGTGCGTATGAAAGCCAAAGGTGCTGGTAGACTAAGAGTAAAACAAATGCCTAATGGTGTAAATGTAAATGATATCAGGGTATTTTTACGTGAATATGAAATATCTTGTGGTGAAAAAGTAGACTGTTTACTTGTGGATTACTTGGATCTAATGATGCCTATAAGTCAAAAGGTAAGTGGTAGTGATTTGTTTATTAAAGACAAGTATGTATCTGAAGAATTGCGTAACTTATCTAGTGAAAGAGACTTATTATTTGTTACAGCCTCTCAGTTAAACAGAGGTGCAGTAGAAGAAATAGAGTTTGATCATCATCACATAGCAGGTGGTATCAGTAAGGTACAAACAGCAGATAATGTTGTTGGTATATTTACAAGTAATGCTATGCGAGAAAAAGGCAGGTATCAAATACAGTTTATGAAAACCAGAAGTAGTAGTGGCGTAGGCACAAAAGTAGATTTAAGATTTGATCCTGATACATTAAGGATTGAAGATTTACAAGAAGGTGATGAAGATGCAATGACAATGACTACTAGTAGCCTTGTAGATCAACTAAAACATAATAATTCCATTAAAGCAGAAGAGCCTGAAGCAAAGGATGTCATATCAGGTGCAATGAATATGAGAGAGTTCTTTAAAAAGAATGATCAATAAAATGATAAATAGCATTATATATTTTAATTGGAGATATTGTGCGTAAAACTCGTAGCATTTTAGAAGAACTTAACCAAATTTCTGTTGACAGAGACAGAAATCATGTTGTATCTAATAGAGGCGAGCATATAATTGCAAGTGCTATTAGTTTATTAGAACAGATAGATACATACTATGATGAGGCAACTGCTAAGGATTTGCAGAACAGATTAGTAAATAGCATAAAAGGCCGAGACGGCAAAAAATTCTCCAGAGGTATTGGTAAGATTATCAAAGAATCCCAAAAAGAGAATAACAATGCTGATAAATGAAATTGTAATTAAAGAGCTAAACTTAGAAAAGGATGTAGACTGGAGTAAGGTAAAAAACGTTAAGTATAACGGTGTTTCATATTCTTGGAATCCAAATCTGCAGACGTTTACGCACCCTGACGGTACTGCTATTACACCTACTAATTCTCTTTTCCTTAGTCTTATTAAGGCACAACCTGCCGCCACCAATAAAGATACCAGACCCTTTACAAAACGAGTAAAAAGCAAAGTCGCTTCTAAAATTGGTGCAACAGGTTTAGGCCAAAGAGCAAGGTTCAACCCAAAGGCTGGTGTTGGTCAAAAAATAGGTGGTGTTATTGGTGGTGGTATCGGCAGAGCGATAGACAAACTTACAGGTAAATTTAGTAAAGATCCCAATGTAGTAAACGTCACAGGATTACCTCAAAAAGGAGACATTAGGACATTAGTAGACAAAAGGGGTAAACCCATTGATTTCCCTAGAAATGATGGCACTAAGTTTAACCATGCTTTTGAATTTAAAGGACAACAATGGATAAGTTCAGAAACAGGTAAATATGCAACTAAAGATGAAGCAAAAAATTTAAATGGTCAGTATATAAAGAAAGGAATTAAAAACGATCCTAGTGATGATTTTCAAAATTTAGAAAGACAAATAAAAGCAGGAAATATATCTCCTGAAGACGGCCAAAAGATAAAAGCCATTTTTAAAAGAGGTGAAGCAAAAACTCTTAATGATGCGTATCAAATTTTTCAAAAAATGCAAAGGAACGCAACAGGACCAAGACCGGATTCAAAGCAAACACCATCAACACCTAAGACAAATAATCCTACTGATCCTAATAGCCCTAATTTTGGAAATGTTTAATGAGGTTTGCTGAGCTCACAGAAAGTTTCGTAAAAGAAATAATACTTGAAGCAGAGGGTAAGAATACCCATTTAGAGCATCTGGAAGATAATATATTTAATAGAGGAATAAAAGGCGCCAAAGAAGCGGTTGACTATCTATACAGTTTACATGACATGCTGGAAGGTAATTCAAAAACACCTATCAGTATGACAACCAAATGGGACGGAGCACCTGCCGTAATTGCTGGTAAAGATCCTGAAACAGGAAAGTTTTTTGTGGGGACTAAAGGTGTTTTTGCAAAAAAACCTAAAATAAATTTTACAGACAAAGATATAGAGGAAAATCATCCGTCAGAAGGTCTCCAAGATAAACTTAAAACAGCATTAAGGTTTTTAAGAAAATTAAATTGGAATACAGTTGTACAAGGAGATATGCTTTATAGCAAAAGCGATTTACAAACAACAACTATTAATGGTGAAGAAGTTTTACTGTTTAAACCTAACACAATAGTTTATGCAGTACCTACAGACAGTGATTTAGCAAAACAAATTAGCAAATCTGAAATGGGTATAGTATGGCATACTGAATATACAGGTGGTCCAACACTAGCAGATACTCAAGCAAAGTTTGGCTTTGATAGTAGTCAACTAGGAAATACACCTAGTGTATGGCACAGAGACGCAATAATAAAAGACTTTAGTGGCACAATTACATTAACAAAAGAAGAAAGTAGTGATGTTTTAGATGCAATAAGTATGGCTAATAATTATTTAAAATCAATAGATCCAGATACATTTAAATGGTTAGAGCAAGGTAATGAATTGATAGGAAAAGATTTTTTACAGCAACTAAAAGCTCATGTAAATAATAACATTAGAGCAGGAGCATTTGATGAACCTACTAAGTTTGCACAGGGTTTTGTACAAAAGTATATAGACTTTATGCAAAAGAAGATAGACGGATATAAGACTCAGGCTAAACAAGACGAAATGACTGAGAAGTTAGTGCAGGGTGTTAAATTTATTAAACAAAATGTTCCACAAATAGTTGCAGTTTATGATTTATATTTAAAAATAATTGAAGCAAAAATTAAAATAGTTAAAAAGTTAGAAACAATTAGGCAACTACCAACATTTAAAGAAACAGAAAATGGTTATGAGGTAACTGGCGAAGAAGGCTTTGTTGCTGTAGACAGAATGGGTAATGCATTAAAATTAGTGGATAGATTAGAGTTTAGTAGATTAAACTTTGGAACTGGAGCACCAGGCAAATGAGCATATTAAAAGACAAAATGACTGGCGATGAAATGAGGGAGTTATTGGATAAAAAACATGCTTGGGACGATGGTATTCACAATCGAGAATTTATAAATGACGTAAGACGTCACAACTGGGTTTTATTAAACAATTACCCACTTGCTAAACTGGGTAGTGTGGAAGATCCTTATGATAGAATTATAGATCCAGATGATGATTATGCCATGAGAGACTCAGATTTGTCAGAGCCTATTGTGATTGCTCCAGATAGAAAAACTGTTTTAGATGGTAATCACAGAGTATATAAAGCAAGGGAAATAGGTAAAACACAATTACCAGCATACTTTCCAATGGTAAAAGAAAACAAGTTTAACTTTAAATTAGTAGATAAAGAAATATCAGAAGCAAGGCTTTACAGAACTACCTCATCATTTAGCCAACTCACTGGTGAGTCTGTGGCAGAACTGCTGTATTTAAATACATTAGTAACATATTTAATGTATAAAGATGAAAAACAACGTAATTTTGCAATGGCATACGCAAAACAAAGTACACAATATGGAAAATATACATTATTTAGAAGTCATGCTACTGATTTATATTTATTAGCATATATGGTGTCTGAACCTAAAACAAAAAATGTAAAGTTAAGAAATTATCTACAAAGCAAAAGCCATTTAAATAGCCTTAATTTTGACAAAAGAACACATTGGTCTTTCTTACAGCGAGTATCAAAGGGCACAATGACTGATACTGTAGCAAGTCCATATATGTTTAGGTTAGAAAGCCAATTAAAAATTAAGAAATCTATGTATAAACAATGGCGTAGATTAATAATGGATTGGGAGAATCTAAGATATATTCAGAGGCAAACAGTAACCGCAAGAATTTTACAAGAATTTAGAAGACTTGGAAGAGGTAGTGAAGTTATGACTCCTCTAAGTACAATGGTTAAATATAAGAAGTACAAAGTCCCACAAGAATTTAAAAAACCAAGTTTAACTAAAAGAGTTGCCGGTACAGCCGCAGGTGCTGTGGCAGGAAGATATGTAGGTAAAAAAATTGCTAAACGTTTTGGTAAAGATGTAGATAAATACAAGAAAGCAGGAACCGGATTAGGCGCAATAGCAGGTTATTGGGCTAGTGGTAGAAAAAAACGAATATGAAAATAAATGAAATAATTGTAAAAGAGCTCGTAGGAACAGGTATTAATAATCCTGCAATGCAGTCTGAAGAATGGCGAGCTACAGAAGAGTTTAAAACTCTTAAAAAATTTAGTCCAGAGTTTGCTAATAAATTTATGCAAAAATTCCAGCAATTAGGTAGAACTAGTGTTGATGCGGCATACCAGTCTGCCGCTGAAGAACGTAAAAGAGAAATGGAAAGTTCTGGAAGTACTAAATCTGCCATAGTAAAGGAATTAGCACAAGGACAAGAAGCACATAAAGAAGCCTACGAAAAAACAAAACTTAAATATGCAGATATGAGTAATAGAACTGGTAACCGTGGTGGCCAGTTCGGTAATACAAATGCTACAAAATACAAAAAGGGAATGGAAAGAGTAAAAGATTTGATTGCTGATATTAGTAGTCCTGTTAAAGCATTATCAACTGGATATTACGACGTAGGTGATTGGTTAAAAAAACAAATGGGAACAGGTGTAAAGATACAAAAATAATTGTATAAAAATGATAAATAAATGTAACGGAGCAATTTGCTCTAAAATATATTTAGGAGAATTAAAATGGCACAAGCAAATCCAAACGCGGCAGTTAGAGCGGCAAACGGTTTAGTAGGTACAACTCACATTCTTTCAGTAACAGACGTATCAACAGTTTCAGTTGAAGCGGCATGTTTAGAAGCACAGAATGAAGGTTTTGTTGTTGTAGCGATTGAAGATGACGTAGCAAGTGACGGATGTCACATTGCATTACAAGGTGCGGCGGCAACACCTTCAATTACTGGTACATCATTAGTAGTTACTTTCGCATAAGTTTAAACAACTTTTAAAAGAAGGCAGTTTATACTGCCTTTTTTTATGGCTTTTTGATAAATATATGTAACGTACAATATTATTGTACAATAAATTAGGAGAATTAAAATGGCACAAACGGATAGAAGAGCGGCGGCGGCTGGTGAGTTTATTGGTAAAGATGTATTCCTTAAGAGTTTCACTCAACAATCAGGAAACATTTCAGCAACTCAATTAACAGCATTAGTTAGCTCAGTACAAAACTTAAACCTTTCAGTATTAAAAGTTGGCGCAGTAAGTGGTGCGGCAGTTAAAATGATTCTAGAAGGTGCAGATAATCTAGCAAACGGTGACCTAGCAGGACACGTTATTGCAGACGTCTCATTCTAAGTTAAATTAAACTTATTAAAAATCCTCACTTAGTGGGGATTTTTTTTGATCTAAAAATCTGAAATCCTGATAAATAGTGTAATATACGGAGACACACATGGTTGCAGGAAGTAGAAGTGGAGCAATGACCAGCAGTGAAACACTATCTGGTAACATAGAATATTATACATTGTTCACAAATTTAGATATCACACAAACAGGCGATTATACAAACAACAGTCAAAAAGATTTTGAGAGTGTTGTACAAGTAATAGGCCTTAGAGCACAGCCAGTTGTAATGAACACACCTGTGGCATTGAATGGAGTAGGACAAAATTTATTAGAAAATTATGGTGCTCCAACAATAACAGGCGCAGGTTGGATTTTTAAATTTGCTTTTGAAAGAGAAGGCGTACATACAATTGATACACTTACAGATGAATTGGATGGAATAGTACTGAACAGTGGTACAATAGATACTAAAGGTTCAGTTAATATGGAATTTACTAAACAAGATTTATTATAAGGGATAAACAATGCCTAAAAAGAACGAGCCCAAATTAACACCTAAACCTTATGTTGAAAGTGGTAACATTGAGGCACATATAATTGCTGATATGCTTCGTATAGAAAGTATTACTGCTGAATTAAAAGAGTTTAAAGAAGTAACAAAAGATAGATTAAACAAACTTGAAAGTTGGATAATCGCTATTGTTGGATTAACATTTACAACACTAATGACTACAGTAGTAGGATTATTAATGAAGATATTATGAGAATAGAGGAATTCACAGACGAACCTATATTTGAAGCCAGAATGGTATGGCGTAAAATGGGCAACACCATTAAACGTGCTATCAGATGCACAAGTGGTAGGCGTAAAGGTAGAGTTGTGAGTAAACCAAGCCAATGTAATGCACCTATAGATTTTAAAAAACGTTTAACAATGAAAAAAACTAAGTCTAGATTAGGTGCTAGAATGGCCAGGAAATCTAGAAGAACTAAAAAATTTAATATGCAAAGTAAAAGAGTAGCGGCTCTTAATAAGAGAAGATAATGAAGTTTAAAGATATTAAAACTTTAAAACATCTGCTTATAGAGTACCCAATACCTGTAGGACAGCAAAAGAGCGGTACGCAAGGTACTAAGTCCACAGTAAACTCCTTATCTAAACCTATTTCTCAAAAAGTAAAGAGTGTTGGTAAAGGATCTGTAGTTGTAGGCTCAGATAATAAAAATAAAATTGTAGTCTCTCCTGTGGGCGATGGTGATTTGCCTGATGCAATGGTAGTGCAAGGAGAAGACGGTGAATATGAAGTTTTTGATCAAAGTAAGAATGTAAATGTATATGATCCTGAAGATTTAAACCAGGACCCTGCCGGAGCAAAAGATTTACTAAAAGGTTTCAGCAGTCAGGCTAAAAAGAATTTTTCTAAAGGAATGGAGTTTGGAAAATTTTTAACAGCCGGTAAACTTAGTAAACTGGCAAGTCGTAAAGGTAAAAAACTTAAAATTAAAGATCTAAAAAGCAAGATTAAAAAACTATCCAGAAAAAGATTAAAAGAAGCAAATCCAGAACTGTTTGAAATAAACTTTAACAAAAAAGAAATAGCCGCAAAGGCTTTAGATATGCCAGTAAAGTGTGGCTTTGAAGCAGAAACATTTTTCTATAGTGTAGACGATTCAAGATCTTCTGATGTTGATGATATGAGCATCAGTGATATCGAATACGAATATGGTGATTTACCAGACCAAGCATACGAAGATTATCAAGATTGGTTATATGATAAAGGACAATCAGAATATTTGGACGACTTAGTGAGTGATAAAGTCCAAGAAGTTAGAGAAGATGAAGAATGGTTGAACGACTTTATAGACAGCAATAGAGGCCCAAGTTCAGAAGCAATCGAAATATACAAAAAAGATTTTGAAGAAGCAGACCCACAAGAATACGAAAACCGTGAGGAAGATGGTTGGGAATACATGAACTGGGTCAGAGAATATGTAGAAGAAGAATACGAAGACGAATATTTAGAATGGCTTGACCTTGCAGTCAGAGAAGAATATGATTTAAATGATGAGGCCAGAATGCTCGCCGAAAACGACTACAGTATGGAAGACTGGGTATATGACCAATACAGTTATATGAGCAGTTTCCTTGATGACTATGGATACGACTATAGCAGTAGCGGAGGTGGTGTGTCAGATGTTGCTGATGAATTGTATAATGGCTGGATAAAACAGCATAGTAGTTTTGATGAGTACCCAGAATCAGGAGATTACGGAGACACTTATACAACAACTTCATGGGCAGTAGAAACTGACAGCAGTATTGATCCAGATGAAGGTGCTGGTGCTGAATTAATATCACCAGTATATAGTTCTCCTAGAAAAATGCTGGAAGAAATGAAAAGTCTGTTTAACTGGAGCGAAGATAACTTTGGCACTAATAATACCACAGGTTTGCATGTCACAATGAGCTGGAACGGGCCTAGAGATGGAGATGCAGAATTAGGAGGACTAGAACCAAACAAATTAAAAATGGCATTGTTATTAGGTGACGAATACTTATTAGCACAATGGGGAAGACTTAGAAACAGTTATACAAAAAGCCAATATCAAAATTTATTAAAACATGCAGAAGATATGAAACGTGGAAATAAAGACAGTTTCCTAAGGTTACAAAAAGAATTATCTAAAGGCATTAGCAGAGAAAAATTTTCAAGTATTCATTTTAAAAACCAAAAAGATAATGATAGCGAAAATGAATTAATAGAATTTAGAATAATGGGTGGTGCTGACTACAACACAATGTATGAAAAAGTTGTTAAAACAGTTGTAAGATATGCAACCATTATGAACGCAGGTTATGATGAAGATGCTTACAGAAAAGATTATATAAATGCTTTATTTAGATTAATCCGTAAAAGCCAAGAAATAGATCCTAAAAAATTACAAGATCTAGAAGTTCATAATCATCCTGTAATAGATTCTGCAAAAGAAATAGTTGGTAAAAAAGATTATTTTGATGTTATAAGATTTTTAAACAATTCTGTTAATTATTTTAATGAATACGAAGAATTAAGCGACTCAGAAGCAGATAAAAAATGGAAACAGAGTGTCAAAGATTATGAGAAAGGCACAGGCGACAAGATGGATATTGTTGAAGTTGAAGAGGGAGAACCAATCAGAGGATATATTCAACCAGACTCAATAGCACCCAGCAAAAGAGCACCAGCAGTATTAAAAAGATCCCAGGAAATGTTTGGTAGGGCAGTAACACTTCTTGCAAGAGATATTGCTGACGGTAAGGCCAGAGGAATGCCTAATGCAAAAAGCATAAGAATATTCAGAGAATATGCTAACAAAATAAAATTAAACAGTAAAACTTTAGAAAAAATTGCCATCCAAAGTATGGATGACTTAAACTTTAATGGTACTGACAAAGAAAACATAGTAAGATTAGAAAAAGGTGTACAAAGTTTATTTAAACAAGACATTATAAGTAAACCAACCTTCCTAACACCACAAGATATAGACGCCATACTTAAAAAGTCCTGGCAGTTTGCAATGTCTGATGATAAAAAAGATAATATTAAATTAAATAAATTTACAGAATTATTAGTAAAAGTATCTCCTTACAAAGATACAGATCAAGTACAAGATGATTTAAGACAAGTATTTAAATCAAGGCAGGAAAACGAATTTGCTAGATATATGAAAAGTGGAACATACGGAAGTAGTGGTTTATTGAAGGCAGGAAAAATTACAACTCCTGGTGCTGTTAAAGAACTGCTTACTTTCCTGGAACCATATAGTGGATATAAACATCCTACAAGTCCAGATCATCATATCAATATAAGAAGTGATGACAACTATGAAAATGTCGCACAGATGAGAATGATACAGCGAATGAGAGATCGTATGGATCATTTGCAAGATTTACAAACTGAGGACAAAGAAAAATATCAAAGCATAGTAAAGCAATTACAATCAATTGGACAAGACTTTATAACTGCATTGAAGCCGGTAGACTTTCAAAATGAACTTGGATTAAAAGACAATGATGAAGATGGTAGAAATTTCTTAGGAATAAGTAATTTCAGCGGACACGATGACCGACTAAGTAAATGGAACGACATTTTAGATAATTTGACAAAAATGTCTGAACCTGATCAGGACACCTGGAATTTTCCAAAATCATACGATGATTTAGTTTTTAGCCAGATTCATTTATCTGAATATTATAAAAGAAAAAATCAAGATCCTGGTAATTATGAATCGTCAGAAATAAAAGCATTAATTAAGGAAAGATTTGCGGCAATTAAAAAATTCTTAACAGGATTTGATAAAATTTTCCAAAAGGAAGGTTTCCTAGATTTAAAATCCGAAATTAAAAATAAAAATCAACTGGACAAACGCAACAAAGATTTTGAAAAGAATGTCAGAGGCTCTGAAAAAACTAAATTCAATATACCAGCACACAGTTGGGTATATATAGATAAAGAATTTTTTGACACTATCACAGATGAAGACTACAATGATAGAGAGGCATACCTAGAAAACCATTTAGAACATTTTAATGAAGAACTAAACACAGGCAAGGTTTATGTAATTGCCGCAAGTCATTTTGGTGATGCCGAAGATGCCACGAACGGTTTAGAACTTATTGATACATTTGAAAAAAATAAAAACTATTATCATTCTTGGAGAAAAACTGGTTATAACAAAGTGCTCAGTAAATTTAAACAAACGTATGGAATTTCCTGGAGAGAATTAACTGGCGAAAAGATAGCAGATAAAACATTAATACAGGGTGACGGTGATGTATATAGTAAATTACAGGATATTGGTATTGCAGTCACACACAAAGGCGACAGCAGAAAAGGTGTGGACGGTGTACAAGATTTAGTTCCAGATAATGAAACAGAAAATCCCAAAAGTGGCGAACCACTTAACAGAAGTAGCAGTATGAGTTGGGAAAACATCAATGATGATGCTGAAGAAAAACGTTTTAAAGCATTTGATTGGAGTGTGTATCCTGAACAAATGAAAGGGTTAGTTGCCAAAGAAATGAAAGACAAAACCTCCAGTTATGGCAGTTTCCAAGTAGCACTGGATAACATACTTAAAAGAGTATTAGACGGTGATACAGGTATTGAAATAGGCCCTAACAAAAATAGTATAATAAAAGCGGCTGATGTAGAAGGCTACACAAAAGAACATTCAGCAAAAATAGGTGCTGAAACTGATTGGATAAACCTAGCAGATCATCTAGGTATAGAACGTGGTGTAAATGATCAAGGTGCAGAACTGCTAAAGAAAACATATAATATGTACGATGAAAACACCCAAGGTAACTTTGCCGCAGATGGTGTAAGTATAGAAAGGTGGTTAGATGCTGTACAAAAATCCAAAGAATATATACAAAAAAATTATACTGTAAGTGGTGGAAATTATTTTAGAGACAATGATTACATTGGTGGCAGATTAGGCGGACCTGATAGTGCAGAAAAAACAATATCAACCCCGCCAGAAAAAGAAGTTAATTCAGATTATGATTTAGCAAGAAACCGTTGGCCCATGTTTGATGAAATGATGCGTAACGGTATGCAGAATTATTTGGCAAGAGGTTCTGTAAATGATCTAGTTGGATTTTTAAATAATGCAGATAATGATAGACGTTTTCAAAAAGCAGTATTAAAAACACTTGCAGACACACCAGATAGTGGCATGGGTGCTTTTGATGACTTCCAATCTGTATTGGCATCAGCAAGGATGAATATATCAAGACAAAACCAGGAAAGTGTGTTAGATAAGTTTGATAAACTACCACTAATAGAACAATTAAGAATAATTGAACAGTCAGAAATATTAGAAAATTTAAGTAAAAGAAGCGAAGGACCTAGCAGTGATGCATTACCAGATAATAGTATACCATATCTATTAAATAAATTATTATCAGAACCCATGGAGGCTGGCGATTTAAGAAAGCAAATGGATGCCTTTTGGGCATTGCCTATACCACAAATGCTATCAGATTTTAGAGCGGTAAGAGGTAAATCTGGTGATAAAGCAGACTTAAGAAGTATTTTGAGAAACTATGCAAGTAGCCAATTACATCCTGAAGTTAAAAAAGACGTAAAGTTAGTAGAAAATAAAGATGATGTAATACAAAAGATACAAGATTTACCAGATGAAGACGAGCAGACAAGTAAAATAGTTTCTTATATTGAACAACTATTAGATGATATGGGTGTTGGAGGCAGACTAGCAAGTTTAACTGCAAAATTAGATGATATAGATGACGCAGAGGTTAAAAGAGCAAATGTAAAACTTGCAAAAATGATTGCTGGAATAGATATGACTCCTTTAGAAAGAGCACAACTTTTTGCTAGTTGGAAAAAAGATACAATTATTGATATTGATAAAATGCTGTCTGGTGGCTCATATCATTTTTCAGAAATATTTAAAGGGTATGGTAAAGAAAATTACATGACAGAATTTGTCGATGACTTATCTGATATAGATTCTTATGGAGTTGGTGCTGGAGAATTTTTACTATCAGTTTTAAGTAGAAAAATTAGAGGGATAGGATCTACAGGAGGTTCAGGAGATTTAATTGTTGATGGCAGAAGTGTTGAAGTAAAAACAAAGACTAAAAAGAATGCTCGTTTTTATGATGACAATGTAAAGCCTGATCAATCATGGGCTGGTAGAACTGAAGGATTTAAAAAGGATTTTGCTGATATAGAAGAAGTAGCAAATATGCCTAGTTCAGGAATGAATCAAAGCCAGTTAGTGAGTATGCTCCAGAATCCAAAATTACAACAAGATCCTGCTAGAATGAAAAAGGTGCTTAGATCACTTGCTGGAATTATACAAGCAATCATGCCTAATATAAACTCAAAACAAGTAAATTTAATAGTTAAAACAGCACAAAGTAATGATGTTAATGCATTTAAGCAAACTTATGGAGCATATAATATTTTAAATTATCTTAATGTAAAACGTAATAAAGGTGATTTAGAAGGAATATTATTTATGAACAAGCAGACTAAAATGTTATCATATGTAAAAGACTTAGATGATATCAAAAATAACTTTGTATTAGATGTTAATACAATTTACCCAATTAGTAGTATAATAAGGAATCCGTTCCCACAAATAGGATTAAAAACAAAATGAAAGCAAGAGAAGTATTTGAGGATATAATGACATCTACTTTTGATAGTGACTTTGTTACAAAAGCAAAGAACTATTACAACAAAGGAGATCAGCAAGGTCTTATAAATCACATAGCAGAGTTGCAAAGAAAAAGCAAACAACTCAACAACAAAGATTTGGAAAAGTATATTGCTGATTTACAAATAGAAGTAGCAGAAAACTTTCATGATGAGGACGATATAGAATTCCTCATAGATATGATTGACGAATTTTTAAATCCCAAGCGACGTTTAGATGCAGAAGCCGGAGGCGGTGGTGCTGGTGGCGGTGGAGCCGGTGGCGGCGCTGGTGCCGGAGGTGGTGCGGCCGCAGGTGGTACTGGCGGAGCAACTGCTGGAGGCGATGGTGGATCAACAAGCTCAGGCGGAGACGGAGGGTCTGCAGTCAGTGGCGACACTGGTTCCTCTGACTCTGCTCCTACAAGTGATGCTCCTGTTAGTAGAGGTTATCTTGGCATAGGATCTATTGCACCCTATAAAAAATCTAAAAAGAAAAAGAAAAAGAAAAGTAAATTTAAATTTGGTGGCAGTATTTATGAAACCATAAGGAAAATTTAATGAAACTTTTTGAACTACAAGACAGGCCTGAGCAGGACAAAAATTTCGATAGAAATATTATGCCTCAAATCAGAAAAAACCACTTAGAAGATGGTGGATTTAAGTTTGAAAAGAAAAAAATTAAACTAAACAAATTAAAACCAGTGCAAAGCCAACGTGTAAAAGGTATGCATGACAGAGCTATGAAAGGCTTTAAAGATGGTAGCATACGTCCTATAATTATAGACAAAAACAATTATATTGTAAATGGGCACCACAGATATGATGTTGCAAGAGGCCTAGAACTAAAGAAAGTCAAGGTATTAAAAGTAGATGCCACAATAGAAGAATTGATTGATCACTATTCAGATACAGCAAGTCCTGAGCCCACATACGAACAAATTATGAAAGCAAAGTTAGATAGTTTAATGGAAACTATTGAAGCATCACAAGACATCAGTGCCTTAATGAAGGGCATAGAGGCAGACTTAAAGCAACGTAAAAAAGATTTAAAACGTCTACCTAAAAAGAGTATATATAGCGAAGGCGATGTTGCAAATTTAAAACCTCAAACAAGTGGCACAAAGAGGCCTTTGTTCTCGCCACAGAGAAGTCAAAAAGCATATGAAGAATGGTTAAACGGTGCCGCTGTGGATACAGATATTAAGATAATAGGTAACGACAACCAACTGTACTACATACGTCAAAACACTGATGGTGACAGCCAACACTTTAAGGAAGACTATTGGTACCTCACTGATGCTGAATATAATCCTGTAGATTTTGAAGGATATGAAGACCCAGAAGATCTATTATTCAGTCATAGTGCTACAGGATACGAGCCTAAAGATCCAGATCAAATGGACGAAAACTTTGCTGACGGCAAAGTGAAAGGCAAAAGTCGTCCAGGCAGAGTAAAACGTAGTGGAGCAAGTTGTAAGGGCTCAGTTACGAGTTTACGCAAAAAAGCAAAAAACAGTAGTGGTGAAAAGTCAAAAATGTATCACTGGTGTGCCAACATGAAGGCTGGTAAGAAAAAATCCTAAATAAATACCTGTATGTCAAAATATTCTAAAAAATTGCCAAGCAAGGCTCCTGCCCCTAAAACTAAAAAAATAGATTATTATGAATCCTTATCTAATGAATTAAAAGAAGTATATAAAAATAGTAATGAAGGAAGCAGGGATAGAGACGCACAGTTATTTCATACTGATTTAGATAACTTATTTCCTCCTGACCAATATAAGATAAGTCTAGATGCTATTAGAAAAGCAATGGTATATCATTTAAAAGGCTACACAGTAAATCTTGCAAAGAATGAATTAACTTGGGAAAGCAAATACACAGATTCAGTAAATTGGTTTCCGTCTGACAGTGAAGAATTATTTAACAAGCATATACAAGATGAAAACACAAAAAGCCTTATGCACAAGTCAGGATGGTGTGATAAAGATGGTAATCCTACAAAATTTACTTATAACTTAAATGAATATGGTTTTAGAACTGAAAATTTTAGCGAAGAAACTGATCCAGGTATTTTATTTTTAGGATGTAGTTTTACATTTGGTGTAGGATTACCAAATGATGAAACGTTTGCACAAAAAGTATCTAATAATTTTAATTTAAAAAATTATAATCTTGGTGTACCAGGCAGAGGTTTAGATTTTTTATCGTTTTATATTAGTACATTCCTTAAAAAACAAATAGATGTAGAAAAAATAAAGGCTATAGTAGTTTTTATGCCGCCTCCCGGTAGAGAAACTATCTTTAATTACCATCATAGAATATTATCTATGACAGATGTCCATAATGATATATTAGCATTTTTAAATTTTTATCAAAATAGACATCTAGATGATATACATCCTTTAGATCGTGATCATGCTGATATAGATTTTGATCAGTTAGAAAAGATAGAAAGTTTTAAAACAATAAAAGAATTGATTAAAAAAGACTTTGGTATGCAATTAGATGAATACCGGTCTAAACTATATGAACATAATTATTTTACACAAGAAAACAATTTTAAACGAGATGTTCTTAATATAAACACTATAAAATGCTTTGCATTAGAAAATAATATACCAATGGTGGTATTAGAAAACAATCCAATCATATCTGGCGCCACAGATTTGGCAAGAGATATGATGCACTTTGGTACAGGTACACATACTAATATTGCAGAAAAAATAATATCAAAATTAAATATTTTTTTAACATAGATAAATAGTTGTATGCTAATAAGAGATATAGTTAACGAAACTACAAGTGCTGGTGCAATAGCAACAGTTGCCGCACCTATGGGTAAAGTTATTAAACGACCTAATCCTAGTGTATATAGCAAAAAGAAAAAAACAACAGAAGATCAAGTTCCATATTTACAACGTCCTAACTCAGGATATAGAAAAGCAGTACAAGACTTTTTAAGGATGAACCCTGGAAAAACAGAAGAGGATTTTAAAAGTCTATTACCTAATCAGCAAGAAAAGTATTTAAACAAATACAATGAAGGTAAATCTCCTCATAAGAAAGGAACTAAAAAATATAAAAAACATATGGCGGCAATGCACGCCGGCTAGATATGAAAGCAGTCAAAGACAAGAACAAGTACCTAAATTTAATCAGTAGCACTGAAGCAAAGATTTTCAATAAAGTGGATTTATCAGGCTTTGTAAGTGTAAATAGTTTAAACGAAAGAGAGCAATATATTGCAGAAGAGCTTTACAAAAAAGATGTATTGCAAAAAGTAAATAAAGGTGAACAAGTTGGCTATAAAATCTACCCGCAAAAACAAAAAATATAATAATAAGCATCTTGCTAAAAAATTAAATGTTTTAGCAGAAAAAGTTGCAAAACGTAATATTTTTGTTGTAAAAAAAGCAGACATAGGTTATAACATTTTTAATTATGTAAACAAAAAAACATTTGTTGAGGCCATACCATTTAAATCTGTAGCAGATAGGTATTGTAATTTTTTAAACAAAACAAAAGAGACACAATCTCCTATGCATATTAAAAAGCATATTGATGTATATTATAAACACTATATGGACTTACAGTTTTATAAACACACTATAAAGCACAGCGATGACGTAGTTAAAGTTTTTACGGCAGGTGTCAGAATGCAGGATAGTTTAGACTTCGTTCGAGAAGCAAAGAAAAGATTGTTTAATTTCTAGAACAAAAATCTCTATAAAATGATAAATAAGGAGTATATAGAATATACTTTAGGAAGAAACTATGTTTATTAGAGATTTTAATCAACAAGGTCAGACAAAGATCAAAAAAATTAACAAACTGTTAAGTGAAGAGTTTGGCGTATCAATTAAGTCATCTTATCCTGCAAAGGCTAAGTTAGACAATATTTTAGAAATGGCAGATATGGCTATTATAAAATTAAAAGATACCAGCAAACATTTTCAGTTAGAGCCTGAATATGCAAAATATTTAGGAATAAAAGATGTCATGCAAACTATGATTGCAGAAGGCATGTATGCTGAATCACCTGCTAACGTTCAAATGAAAGAAAAACTGTGTGCAGAAGTACAAAGTTTAATGGACAGTGGATGTACAGAATCAGAAGCAGTTACTAATTGTATGGTTAACTTTAAAAAAGGTCCAACAGCTCACAGCGAAGAATGGGCACTTCCTATTGTAATGATGGCGGCAAAACAATATATGCAAAATAGTAATTCTGAATCATTAGAAGAGATTGCAACAGAAGGTCCTAGTACAGAATTAAATGAATATCTACTAAGTGAACTAGCAAAAGAAGTAGGTGTTGAACTTACTGACCCTTCCAGTATAGATGCTATAGAAGAAAAATTAGGCATGTTTGCAGAAGTATCAGGCAAAAGCAGAGATTCAATCGTTGGCTTCCTTAACGGTCTAGAAGAAGATGCAATTAGTAATGGTATTAAATTCTTTGGAGCCAAAGTTGCTCAACACAAAACAAACGAAGACAAATATCTTATGACTATTGCTCAAGGTGCTGTTGATAATAAGAAAGAAGTTGACTTTGATGGCAAGAAGGTACCTGTAAAAATGTCAAAAGAAAAAGCAGAGGAAATCCTAGGCAAGAAAGCAAAAAATGAAAGCATGTTTGATGAAATTATTGATGATATGTTATCAGAAGAAATTGAAGGTACAACTGTAGAAGAAGCAGAAGTTGTTATGGCTGTTAGAGCTTTAGCAGACGACATTCAGGACCACGTCGAGAGATTGGGCAGAATGGTAAACGAAGATATTCCTGCTATTGCAGATCAAATGATACACGAATTTGGTGCAGATAAGTCAGCACAGTTTAAAGCATCAGCAGAAGAAACATTAAGCTCAGCATTAGAAAGTGCCAAGGCGGCAAAAGAAGGTGTTAACCAACTAGTTGGTGGTATCACAGGTGAGGATATGGGAGTAATGAGTGGTGCAGATGATTTAGGTAGCATAGAAGACCCATTAGGTGCAGATAGTCCTATTGATGACATGGAACTGACAGAACCTGAAATGGATATTAATGAACCAGCCGCGGCAGGTCCTCAGGACGAACCATTAGGCAGGGCACCAGTAGAGGTGTAATTCATGCTCATCAATGAGGTTGTAGCAAAAGAAAATATTAGCGACTTTGAAACTAGTTTACTAGCAAAAGTACAAGACATATTGGCTATAGCAATGAAAAGAGATATTAAAAAAGTATCAACAGAAAAATTTATTAAAATTTTAAGTAAAAATAGTTATCCAGATATATCTTTAGACCAATTAAAACTTGCAGTTAATCAAAGTGGATGGGCTAGTAGTATAGATGATAAAACTATTGTACCAAAAGATGAGTTAGGCGCAGATATAGACACAGAAGTAGAACCCTCAGTAGATGTAGGTGCAATGGCTGGTAACCAAGCATTAAGTGACATAAAATCGGATTTATAATATGGCTAATATTTTTGTTAATGCCACACAGGCAAGAGCTAACACCAGAAACAATGTTGTTATACATGGTGAAATTAAGACTATAGAGTCTGAAGTCTTTTCAAATATAGACGCAGGTGTACTTTATGCTAATATTGTTTCAAGTTCTACAATGACAAACAGTAATGTATATTACTATGTTTGGAATGGAACAACAACAGATCCCACAAAACTAGATCAAATTAATTACGTTAAAAAATACTTCACAGATTTAGGATACGGAGTTTCCATTTTAACTAATTCTAGTTCAAATAATACTATTACTTGGAACGTTTCCTGGTAAATAGAATTATAACGAACAACTTAAAACAATTTTAATGCTAATAAATAAATTCGAATACCCCACTCTGCGAAGAGAAACCCAAGCAAACGGAAAAAGACAATATGTTGGTGACGACAGTATTCCAGTACCAAGTGTAACTACTGTATTAAGCGAAACAGGTGATAAAACTGCTCTACTTAACTGGCGTAAACGTGTAGGCGATGCTGAAGCAAACAGGATCAGCCAAGAAGCCGCAGGGTTAGGTACAAAAGTACACAATGCTATTGAAAAATATGTATTGAACGAAGATTACGAAATAAAAGGCAACAATCATATCAGCATAATGGCTAAAAACATGCTGGAAGAAATGATAGAACAAGGATTAAGCAAAGTAGATGAACTGTGGGGTGTTGAAGTAGGTTTAATTGCCGCAGGTTTATATGCTGGAACTTCAGATGCTATAGGAGTATATGATGGACAAGATGCTATAATTGACTTCAAGACTGCTAAAAAAATTAAGAAACGTGAATGGATCGAAGATTACTTTATGCAAGGTTGTGCTTATGCATTAGCACATAATGAAATGATGGGTACTGAAATAAGTAAAGTAGTTATACTTATGGTAGACAGAGAAGGCAAATTTGCTGAATTTACAATAGAAGGCGAAGAATTTGAGCAATATTGTGATAAGTGGTCTAATAGACTAGCGGATTATTACGCAAAGGTTTCATAAACTTTTCAGAAAATGATAAATACTAGGTAATAGGAGACTTATTTAGTATGGCAACAAGTAACAACAATGTAGTAGTATCAAGGATACAAAACCGTAGAGGGCTCAAACAAGATCTCCCTCAACCTCTCCGCTCTGGGGAAATTGGTTTAGCGACTGATAGTCGTCAAGTTTATATTGGTGGTGATGAATCAGTATCTAGCACAAATAAGACAATTATTTATGAAAATACTGACAATGCAAAAGCCATTGTAGATAGTATTGCCAACAATCAAATTATAAGTTTTACTGTACCACATAGAAGATTTAATACAAGTTTAGACGGATTAGACGGAGTAGCAAAATCCTTTACTTATACAGGCAGTAGTGATGTAAGTATAACAGACAGCTCTAGAGATGTTTTTAGACAGACTGTGGGTGCTGGACAACTAGTTAATATATTATCTAATGTAAGTTTTGATGCAGATGATATTACTGTAATGAAAAACGGTAAGCAGTTAATACCTGCACCTAATAGCTCTGTAACTATAAGTGAACTAACGTCACAAGATTACATATTCACAGCAGGTACAAGTTTAGGAAGTGACCATACAATCACATTTAAAACTGTACCCTTAACAACTGACGATATAGGTATTACATACTACAGCAATTCAGCAGTTATAACATCATTAGATGGACCAGGAACAAGTAGTGAGTTTGTAAGGCCACAAGGTAATGCAAGTTTAGGTGTAACTAATTTCTATGCCGCTCAATCTATACCTACATTTTTACAAATACCTACAGACCTAATAATGGTTAATGCCACAACAGGCACAGGGTACATTGGCTTACAGCATAAGC
>Ga0213866_10000684_pt1 | contig 26396 bp, 25 predicted proteins | sample PICome_11_FD_160079 | JGI IMG/M metagenome (GOLD analysis project Ga0213866, IMG submission 160079) | Coastal seawater microbial communities near Pivers Island, North Carolina, United States - PICO284 | ecosystem: Environmental > Aquatic > Marine > Coastal | place: USA: North Carolina... | reverse complement strand
TATTAGCTTTTTCATCAGTTATTATTTTGTAACCAGATATTTCTTGTTTTTTTTTAAAGGTTTGTTTGCCTATTGTTAGCGTATCTTTGTCTTTGTTATCTTCGTCTTCGTAGAATTTTATGTGTACATTTTCACCCTCCTTCTTTTCACCCTCTTCCTCCGATTCAGATTCCTCCGATTCATATTCCACTTTTTTTTCATTCGAATTTTTATAATTATTCATGAGGAGTAACTTACCATGTTTGTCGTCACCATTTGTCAGATATTTCACTTCATTATCGGCCATCTTGCTTATAATTTCATCTGCCAAATCTTCAAGTTCGTATTCCTGGATATCTTCAATATTGCAAATAAAATCAATGTTCTTTTCGTTGACCTTACTAACCTTTAGTTTTTGGTAAGCTTGCATGCATAACACGTAGCTATTTATTGTATCATTTTGTGTTTGTAACAATTTAAATTGTTCTTCTTCATTTAATTTACTTAATTCTGAGAACATTTTTACTAAATCTTCATTACCGTCTTCTGCGTTAGATTTTATATCTTGATAGATTTCAAAAGCTCCTCCCAAAAGTCTAATGGATATTAACATACTATGGAGTCGGTAACAGTCGGATTTATTCGTAGCCACCATAAACTTTCCAAATTGATTTTTAAATTCTTTTGGGAGGAGAGCAATAAATTCTTTTTGTAAGAAATCCAAAGATTTTTTAATTGTGGATTGTTTTATATTCATCATAACTTCCTCAGTCATGTGTTCGGGAGGTTTAAGCGATTGTTCTTGTTTTATTTTTCGTATCCTTCTAGCATTCTTGGAAGGTTTTTGCTTCCATCTTTTTTGCCATTTAATTTTGACAAGTGAATCATCATCTAGAGCTTCTATTATATCATCCAGTTCATCAACTACAGATTTCCATGATGTCACTAATGCAGAGTGAATATTTATGCAGTTTTTAAAAGATTCACCCATCAGACGAGCTTTGTCGAAATTTCCCAATTCATATTCATTGGGAAAAATGTAACATTTAGTTCTGTGATTACTTCTACCATTACCCGCGAATACTAATCTTCCATTTTTGTCACGTATGTTCCATTTTTCTTGGTATTGGTTAAATCTTTTTGCTAGCTTTGCTATTCCTTTATCTGTTGGTTTGTATTCACTTTCGTCGTTAGCGTTTGCTATCAATGCATTTAAAAAATATCTATTGGTATGGAATTTAATACCTTTAAACATCAATTCACCATCGTTTATTATTCTTAATTCGTCTGGCACTAATTCTCTGGCTTCATCTCTAAATTCTTTGACCGCCATTGCTGTATCGTATTCATCTCTTATCTCCCGGCACTCCCTTGATAAAGATTCACGCCACACCCAGCAAAGTTGTTTTTTTAATTCTTTTATTTTTTCTTCTAAATCTTCGTCGCTTAATTTATTGTAATTTAAATATTTTACGTAATCTTTAATCAACAAGTCATAACCTTTATTTATGGACATCAATGCACCAGCAACAGCAACTATCCCAAAAAAAACATACAGTGCCCAAGACGCTGTGCTAGAAATCATTACCGTGGCCGATGTCACAATTTTGAATGTACCCCACGAAATTAAACCCGCACTACCAAACCCTAAACCTAAACCTAAACCTGTGACTTCACCTACTCTATCTAACAATGCAATACCCTTCTTCTTCTTCTTCTTCTTCTTCTCATCATCATCATCATTCTTCTTCTTCTTCTTCTTCTTCTCATCATCATCATCATTCTTCTTCTTCTTCTTCTTCTTCTCATCATTCTTCTCCTTCTCCTTATCCTTATTATCCTTCTGCTCATTATATTTTTCTGCAAGTTGTTGATTGGTAAGGCCGCTTCCAGCATTTTCTGTTTGAAAAAGATTCCAAGCTGACTTCTTCTTCTTAGGCTCTGCTGTAAAAAACCCGGAGCTATTTTTGGAGAATCGATTACTTTTCCTAACCCCAAGATTCGTCGGCGATTTGTTCCAAGAGCTTTCCGTCAGTTTCACTTGATTTTCAGGTGTAGCTGTGATAGTGGAAGTTAATCTATTTTCTGTTAATTTTTTCTTATTTGAAAATACAGACATAATTAATATAAAAGATAATCTTTTTATAGTGTAAAAAAATTAAAGTGAAGTTACTACTCATGCTGAAAATTCTTCGTCGTAAGTAACAACATTGTTTTGTTCTTGTATTTTGTGTTGTTCATACCCAACTATGTTATCAATATTGCTCATTTCTATATTATTATACCCATCGATTTCTGGTAATGTATTTCTCTTTCTACATTTTAGAAACAAACCTATAAATACGAGAACTACAATTAAAACAATTTGACCAACATATGATGTATCCGAATACTTGTCATACGTGCTTGAAGACGATGGTACCGAAATATTAAAATACATGTCATTTGAAGGTGATGGCGCTAAATATGTTGTAGGTGATGGCGCTAAATATGTTGTAGGCGATGGCGCTAAATATGTTGTAGGCGATGGCGCTAAATATGTTGTAGGTGATGGCGCTAAATATGTTGTAGGCGATGGCGCTAAATATGTTGTAGGTGATGGCGCTAAATATGTTGTAGGTGATGGCGCTAAATGTATTGACGATGATGGCGCTAAATGTATTGACGATGATGGCGCTAAATGTGTTGACGATGATGGCGTTGGTATTATTGATGTATCATTATTGAATGGTGATGGTGAATTGAATGGTGATGGTGATGAAACAGGCACCGACTCATTTCCATATGTAGTATTATTAGATGATGGCGATGACGAATATGATGGTGATGGCGATGGCGATGGTGATGGCGATGGCGAATACGATGATATATTCGATGAATTACTAGTATTAGACGAATTACTCATTAATTTTATTTTAAAAAAAAAACATATTCATTATATTAAAAAATAAAATATGTTGTATATAATCTAATTTTTCTTTTTTCTTTTCTTAGGACGTGTTTCTTTTTGTCCTTTTTGTTCTGTTAATTTGCTATTTATTTGTTGTTGATAAATTTTTTCAACGTGTATTAAATCATTGAGCCATAATTGTCTGATATCTAACAGACGCAATGTTTGTATAGCGATATGACATTCATCTCTCTGAGAACAAAGTTCTGCTAATTTATCATCGGTCATATTCCACATTGGCATAGATAATAAATGTTCGGCATCATCACCAAGAGAATATTTTTGTAATTGTTCAGACAATTGTTTTTTATTACAACCTTTAAATATAAATTGGCCATTAACTACCAATTGTATGAATTGTATTTTTTGAACAAGTCTCTGATGACGTTGTCTCGAACATTTGAGAATAGATTGCTTTCTTTTTGCATACATATCAATTCTCTGTTGAAAATATTCATCTAAAATTTCGTTAGTATTATTATATTTCTTCAACTGACCATTAGAATCAAAAGCATGCATATTATTAAGAGTCAAAATCTTTTGTAATTTAAATAACTTGATAAGTTTGGTCACATCTTTCTTCAAACTATCTGCTAATTCCGAACGAAGTTGGATATCAAATGACACCTTTTTGTCAGTGTGGTTCGATTCTAACTTTTTGATATCATCACATTTAAAGCCATTTTTACCTTCCATTGCGTTTTCTAAGAATTCTTTATATGGTGAAGTCCATGTCCCAACTGGTAATTCACTGATATGTAATGTTTTATCATTTTTCCATGACCAACATCCCGTCATGATAAAATCGTCACCATTTCGAACGATAGTACCTAAAAAGCCATTATACCATGGTATTAATTCCTGCGGCATATCCCCCTTTAAACGTGTTCGAATATTTTGAATAATATCAATAGGATTATATTGATGAATAATGGTGCTCCAACCTGTTCCAATTCCATTACTACCATTGACTAATATCATAGGTAATACTGGCACATAATGCGATGGTTCAATCGACTGACCATCTTCTTCCATATATTCATAAAGAGCATTATCATCATGATGAAAGATATGACATGTAATCTCGTTTAATTGAGTAAATACATATCTTGGACTTGCAGCATCTTTACCACCAATTAAACGAGTTCCAAATTGTCCATTCGGTTTCAATAAATTGATATTATTAGAACCAACATAATTTTGTGCCATATTAATGATAGTCGAGTTGAGAGATGCTTCTCCATGATGATAAGCAGCATGTTCAGACGTATAACCGGCAAGTTGTGCTACTTTTATTTCATCCTTTAAATTTCTTTTCAAGCATGAGAATAAAATTTTACGCTGTGAAGTTTTTAAACCATCCATAACACTAGGAATAGCTCTCAAATTCGATTGAACGCCCATCACAATATATTCTTTATTAACAAAATCATCATATGACATTTCAGATACATTGAAATCAACATATGTACCTTTTTTATATGATGAAATCCATTCCTTTCTTTCTGTTGACTTTGTTTTTGAAAAGCACATATCAATCAATGTTGAGCCTTTATCTGACATACATTGAAATGGGATACGATTCCGATGAAGTGAGCTAAAATATTCACGTGCTTCTTTTGCACTGGATGTACCTAACCCCTTATAATATTTCACTTTCCATTTTTTGATATTATTTTTTTCTGCAAATGATTCATATTCTGGTGTAGTATAGAAAGTTAAAGCTCTATTCCCCTGAGTACATTTAACAATTGGAGTAATGAATACTTGTAAAAAATCACGTATTTGTAACAATGACGGCCAAAAATGTTGAATCAAATTAATAATCAAACCTTTAATATGAGAACCATCATGGTCTTGGTCAGTCATAATCATGATATGACCATATCTCAATGAAGAGACATCATTATATGACCGACCAATATTAAGCCCCATAATTTTCATAATATTTTGTACTTCTTTATTATCCATAACCTTTTGATTAGTAGCATCACGAACATTGAGAAGTTTACCCTTTAAAGGGAATACACCAAAATTATCACGACCAATGACTGACAATCCAGCAATAGCCAATGACTTTGCAGAATCACCCTCAGTCAAAATCAAAGTACATTCCGCCGATTGTCGAGTACCTGCTTTTCGAGCATCGTCCAACTTTGGTATACTAATTTTGGAGCTTTTTCTTGTAGCAGTTTTTTTTTCCAATAATCTCTGTGATTTAGCACGTGCATAGAATAAAACTTCAGCCACTATACCTGAATTACGAATAATTGAACCAGCAAATTTTTCCGAAATTATAGGCTTAAATTTTTCAGGACCAAATTTACTAGAACGTGTAGTCAACTTTTCTTTTGTTTGAGAATCAAAACTTGGATTTGTTATTAATGCATTAACAAATACAAATGTTGATAGTTTCACCAATGAAGCTCTTACATTCAAATCTTTCAGACTACGATGAGGAAGTACACGACGAGCTATTTCATCTAAAATATATCGAACATGCTCACCACCACCAGTTGTACAAATAGCATTACAAAAACTAACTTGTTGTGCCTGTTGGTCTTGAGAAACAGTCACACAAACTTCCCATCTATCATTAATTTTTTCATAAATCATTTTCGTTTCATCTTGAAAATATAATGAACAATATTGTTTAAAATTTCTCACAGGTAAACGTTCACCATTCAAGTATACAATGACATCATGTGGTGTTGTACCAGCTATATCATAAACACGTTTACGAAATAATGACAAAATATCATCGGTCATACCTTCCAAACCAAATTTAACATAATCTGGCGAAAATGTAATACGAGTAAAATCTTTACGTTTACCAGATGATTTTATCACCGGTGTATCAACTTTTGACATATTTCGATGCCAACTTTGAGAATATTTCTTCCCAGCTTTAGAGTCAATAGTCTCCACACAAAAAATAGTTGAAAAAATATTTGCCAATTTTGCGCCATAACCATTACGACCACCAACTACTCTATCCGATGAATCATCATAATTATCACCAGAAAGTAATTCACCAAAAACCATTTGAGGAACATACATTTTTTCAGTCTCATGCATCACTACAGGAATACCTTGACCATCATTCTCTACACTAATACGGTCATTACAAATAGTAACTTTGATAGATTTCATAGAAGAATCACGACGCTTATTATCTGCCGCATTCACAAGAATCTCATCAAAAATCTTCAAAAAGCCAGGCACAAAAGTAACATCACGATGAACCATCTTTTCACCATCCATTACCCATAAACATTCCGTGCGCTTTTCACACGAACCAATATATGTATCAGGACGCTCTTTTATATGTTCCAAATGACTCTTTTTTTGATATTTTTTAGAAATAACACTGTTACGGCTCATTTCAATTCCAGTCTTTGATAGAATAGTTTGTGTGTTTATTTTTTTATTCATATATGTGGTGATTATTTTAGATTTTTTGTTTATTTTAGATTTTTTGTTTTTAGTTGTTTTTAATGCATTTTTGAGTTTAGAATCGCTTTTCGTTGTCTTTGGCATGGTTTTTAGAGTAATTTGTATTGTTTTTGGTTTGTTTTGGTTCGCAAAGCTATTGTTTAATAGTTTCTGTTTTCTGTATATTGTTTTTAGTTTTTAGTTTTATTTTGTTTGAGTTTTTTGTCCTTTTTCTTTGACACATTCTGTCCTTTTTTCTTTGACACATTCTGTCCTTTTTTCTTTGGCACATTCTGTCCTTTTTTCTTTGACACATTCTGTCATACAGTTGACTTTATTTATTTCTATATATATATATGATATGGTGTGTGGTTAAATGAATTTGCCAAATGAGTTATGGGCTCTTATTCATAGTTATTTAGATATTAAAGATTTTTGTTGGCCTAATAATGTCCCAGCGCAGTTGAGAAAATGGGCCTGTTTTTGTGTCAGACGGTCACGCGCAAAAGCTATTCATGGGTTATTTACATTTGTATATAGGTATTGTGTTGTAGATGGTTGTACATCAACTAGGGGTGTGTTTCGTGATTTAGTGGTGTCGCCATATTGTGTACATCATGCTTGTAAGTGGTCATGTCCAAGGGTTTTATATTTCAGAGTAGAAACAACATGACTTATGAGGTGCAAGATTTGTAGAAAAAGTAAATGTTTAAAAAAATATATATTTTTACGTTATTTTAGTTGTAAATTGTTGTTTTAATTTTTTTTTCCAACTTCCATGCACCACAGATTAAACGCCTTTTCGGCCTTTTCGTCAACTTCTTCATCAAAATTAACATTATTAAAATATTTTTGAGATATGATGGAAACTTCTTTGTCTGTTAGGGGAACCCAATCATCAGTTTTAGTAATCGTTGGATTTTTAGGACTCTTTGGATATTTTTTTTTCATTACTTTCATGCTTTCCATGGACTGTGACAATGTCAAGCTGAATCTAACTTTTTTCAATTTTTTTCTATTTTTAGAATTTTTGTTTTTTGTTGTTTTGAACATGCTTTTGAGTTTAGAATCGCTTTTCATTGACTTTGGCATAGTTTTTAATGAAAAATAACGAGTTTGTTAGTTTTAATTAAAATGTGTGTGGAATATTTGACTCTGAAAAATTGTATGAGATGTGTAAAGAAAAAAATTTGATAATAATCTTGCGCTTTTCGGTGTTGAGAAAATTGTAGACAACTGTTAGAACTTTTTAAGAAAATAAAATTATAAAATTATTTTTTGTTTAATGTTTATTGTTTGCTACAGTTTTTGTAATCGTTGGATTTTTAGGACTCTTTGGATATTTTTTTTTCATCACTTTCATGCTTTCCATGGACTGTGACAATGTCAAGCTGAATCTAACTTTTTTCAATTTTTTTTTCTTTTTAGAATTTTTGTTTTTAGTTGTTTTGAACATACTTTTGAGTTTAGAATCGCTTTTCATTGACTTTGTCATAGTTTTTACTGAAAAATAATGAGTTTTTTAGTTTTAATTGAAATGTGTGTAGAATATTTGACTCTGAAAAATTGTATGAGATGTGTAAAGAAAAAAATTTAATAGCAATCTAAAAAAATATATTTAATTTTCTGCATGAATTATTTTATATTCTAAAAATTATTTTTCTAGAATGAATACTTATCAAAAAAATACTACTATAAGGTCATACAACAACAAAAACGAAATGCCATACATCAAAGAAAAGATAGGAGCAGTTCCATATTACATACCACAAGAACAAACCACATTATTCAGACTCAAAAATTGCGAAAACATACACAACAAATTAGAAAAACTGGGAGTTCACGTCCGTCGCGAAAACACATTTTACGGATGTTTTTTAACATATTTAGACATATATGACTCAACAACCAAGATTAACAATAAATCAAGATTCAACAAACTGTTTTAATACAATATTCATGATATAACCAAGATTCATTAATGTTTATGTTTTCTGAAATCGCTTTATAGTGTATGGATAATTTTTAACTTATACAACATCTATAACCGAAACTATCTATCTTTGCTTGAACTTTGCTTGAATCGATTGCGTTTGTGTCTAAATATCGCTTTATTTTTTCAAGTATAAGCAAGTCCTGACGACAAGCTTCTTTCAATATATTGTTTAATATTGTGTTTATCGCCTTTAATTTTTCAGACAGTGTTTCTTTGTGTATTTTATATACTTTATTGTTGATAGTCACAGTGCTATCTGACAAATTGTATAATCTAGTATGTAAAATTTTAGAACTATTATCGAGTAATGTTTTATCGAAGAGGTGAATGACTTGTCGACAATTTGGACAAGTTGGGGTCTCATTATGTTGATGGCACGATTTAACCCACAAGCCAGTGCATTCGTTATGGAATGCTTTCTTGCATGTGGTACATGTCCATAGTCTTTCAGTATTCTTATCCATGTCTGAAAGACAAATCATGCATTTTTCAGACAAGTTTTGGGCTTTGACTTGTTGAGTAGATTGCACTTCGAGTAACAAATCAACACACTCTTTTGGTACAAATTCGCGAATTTTTCGACTTCCTATAGATTTCATGTAATACATTCTATTTTGGATAATAATATGCTTTATTCTATTAAAATTATTTTTTATAGTCATTCGTGATAAATAGTTGTATTATACTTATACATAGAATTTATAACGACACGAACTGTTTAAAGGTACCACTGAATAATTTATTCTTTTTTTCGAGGTTAATAGGATTCATTATAGCATCTCTTTTTTTTTTAGCATCTCTTTTTTCTTTAATTTTTTGAATTAATTCATCAGTTTCTTGTTTAATTCTTTCTTTGGTTTTATGCGACTGCGATTGCCACTTATTTAAATAGGAGTCATCGCTTGAATAGGAGTCATCGCTTGAATAGGAGTCATCGCTTGAATAGGAGTCATCGCCGGGAGAGGAGTCCTCGTCTGTAGAGTCCTCGTCTGTTTTGTCTGAAGGGTCGTTGGAAATTTTTCCAACAATTTTTCCAATATTTTCTCCAACATTTTTTCCAGCAGAAAGAACATTTTTTCCAAAAGAAAGAGCATTTTTTTTAATATTAACCATTACATCATTATCATTGTCTATAGAGTCATCGTCTGCTGTAGAGTCACCGTCTGTAGAGTCATCGTCTGTAGAGTCACCGTCTGTTTCGTTATTGTTTGCAGGTTTTTTTTCTTTAAGTTTTTTTTCAATAACACCTCCAATTTTAGCTCCTGTTTTCATAACTTTCTTTGTCAGGTGATAATACACGTCGTCCATTTTATTTTTTTTATTGATAATTTTTTTGTTTTGGGCATAAATCCAATCTTTCATATCGATTGGATTTAATAGTGAGCTCAAATAGCCAAACGGACTCGTTTTTTTATAACCTATGGTCTGTGAATCTGCACTTTTTTTTGTCGGTCTTTTCACGACCTTTTTATTGCCTAATTTTTCTAACGTAGTTATATCAATTTTCTGGTTTTTTGCTAGTTGTTTTAGTTTATTGAGCAATGAATCTGCATCAAGTTTTTGAAAGGTTCTAAAAAACTCTTCTGTAATTTCAATTTTTGCATAAATGTCATTATTTGGAATATCCTTCTCGTATCCATCTTGTATGAGAATAGTTGAATTACTACGTTTATACACATTACCCACGAAATAATCGCTGTTAGAGGTAAATATAATAACATATAAATCATAATGAGGTCTAACGTCATGTTTGCCTTTATCTCCGTGTTTGACTTTATCTCTGTTGCCTTTATTTACGGGTATATTTTTTCTAGCTCCATTGCCTTTATTTACGGGTATATTTTTTCTAGCTCCATGTATTTTTGGTCTACGATACATGTTTCATATATTTATAAAAGAGAAGTATATATACATAACTTTTTTTATTATTGATGAATCTAACCAAACACATTCAAACACATGTTGACAATCATGTACATCGTTTTAGACATTTAGATGCTCATACAAAAAACATAGTCAAAGAAATAGCTTTGCCACATATAGAATTGCATAATCTGTATGCGAACCATCCTCATGAAAGTTCATTTGAACCCGCTGAACCAATTATTGATTGGCTAGGAGAGTTAGTTGCTCCACTACCAAAAGAAATAAAAGAAAACGATTTACTAAAAAAAAAGGGTGTAGACATGAACGAAATTTTAGCGCGCGAGACAGATGAAATTGCAAAGGTGCCATTGCGCTTGTATTTTAATGATGAACAATTGGCTACCATGTCCGAAGAAAAAAAACAAGAGATGCGTGTAACTTATTATGAAAACCATTACCGCCAAGAAATTGGCGACATTGTCTTCAAAGAATTGGGCAACATTGGCTCTAAAATTAAAAAAGAACCCCAAGTACGTTTTGCAGCTGAACTGGAAGTTTTTAAAAAAAAAATGGAAGAGTTTGTACAGTTACAATACGACAACGTCCGAAAATTATTTGATGAAGGTGCTATCTCTATTGATGTTAAAGACGCTCTTTTAAAAACAATAACGGTTAAAAATATTGTTAAAGACTCGATTGTCAAAAATAATCCTCAAAATTTCTCCACTGCAGAAGCAAAAAAAGGTATACTCGTGAACGAAAACAAAGGCGTGTTTACGGTTAAAAATCTTACAGGAGCCCAAACAAGAACCGCATTAAACAATATTGCCAAGACAATCGTGCAAACCACTGGAGTAGCCTTGAATGTTGCAAATGCAAGAGCACGTGAAATGCTTAGGACAACATTCAATGTTGGCTCATTAGCCAGCACATTTCTTAATTTGGGGGGAGCGGCAGCTGCGGGCTCTGCTGCCGGAATAGTCCTCTGTAATGGGATTAAATCATCCGTAGATGCGTATTTTAACACGCTTATCGGAACCTCAACTGGAGCTGGATTGTCCATTGGTATATTATATAGCTTATATACGATTTGTGCGGTAGAACCTCCAAACTTTGGCGGCGTCAGTAATTTCATCGACGAGGGATTAAATCAAATGAGTGAGTTTATGGGCACATTGGACGAATATGACATTGGACAGGAAAAAAAGGAAGTAGGCATCGAATTAGATATGATTAAAGCTATAGGTGAAGAACACGATGATGCTGAAGAAGCTTCGAAATTGACTGAAGATGAACTTGTAGGAGCTCGAGCTTGGGTAGATAATTTTTTGGCCAATTACGAAAATATTGAGAATATAGATATTTCTTCTGAGGATTATACATTTAAAGTCAGAGTCGGAGATAAATTACTGGGTTTGGGTACGGCCAGAGCTCGACGAGATGAAATATTCTCTAATATTGGCGATACCATCGAACATATGCAAAGAAAAACTTTTGTTTCTGTGAACCACGAGGTCAAAGAATATTATTTGTATGAGCCATTTAAAAATAAGCGCTGTATTTTCACTCGTCTTACAATGGGAAAGTTGATTTCTTTTGTCGAAAGTCTAAGTGCAGACATGAAAGATTATATCTTTCAACAATTTCATCATACCATTCCACTCAACTACAAAATTGGGGAACGCATGTCCAAGTTAGTTTTACCAGAGGATAACGCTTTCGTGAGAAGTAAAGATAGTGGACTTTACTATCCGGCAAATTGTGTGTTCAATATTATTGAACAGGCCGAGAGTGTTGAAATGCTGAAAGGTCATAAAGACAATAGGGACTTTGAGTATTTACTCAAAAAGCCAGAGGGAAATATACTATTTCGTTTGTTTTCGGGTCTCATTTATTACTTAAAGAATGCATTTGATATAAGCATTTCGTTTGTCAAAACAATAGCCACAATTATTTTGGATGGGTTAAAAACGTCTGGCAAAATATCCACTGACATTATTAGATATTTTACCGGTGATGGTATCGCCAATATGATTGAATTCATATTCTCATCCGTTGGTTACGGAATAGAATACCTGATGACAAATTCATACAGACACGTGATTGATTTTGTCGATTTTGTTGCTTCAAATCAAACTTCATTATTAATTGGAAACACAATCTGTTGCATAGCCGCTCAAACCCTATTATTGACAGGTGTTGGTTTTTTGTTCCCTTCTATCCCTGTAGCCTCAAGTTATATAATGTGGAAAGGTGCAAAGTTAGCTTCTCAGATGATGGGTATGCAGATAGCTGATGCAATTCTAACTCTTTTGGGTAATAGCGGGCGTTTTTTCTCACGATTATTGAAAAATAATTCATGGTTAGTGTCATTTATAAGCAATGCCGTACCAGATGCAATGGCACCATGGATAAAAAATATGATTGCTGTATCGATTAATGCTAAAAGAATGATTGCTCCTTCTTCCACCAAAGCTCTGAATTCAGCTCAATCAGCAACCTTCGGTGGTGCTGCCATTGTGTTTGCATCTGGTGTTGCGTACTTTGCTGCATTGCCATTTGCTATTCCTATTGGTGTTGCTGGTGGTATTTTGACCATTTCTGGAATGTTTAATAGTCAAGTTGCGGCAAGCATGCATTTCTCAGAAGCGTTTCGAAATTCTGCATCTTTTTTTCACATGACCGCAAAAAATATGTTGTATACTCTCATTACAAGTCCGTATGAGGGTTTTTCTTCGTTATTTAAATCTGGTGCAAATATCACTTATATGCAGTTACAACAACCTATATGGTACATAGATATGTTGTGTCAAATTCTATCATCAGGGTTCCTTGGAAGAAACTGTCGTAAGGTACAAAAAATGTTCATAAAGTTTTGGAGGCGTTCGTTTGCAACACGTTTTATTTATGGATTTTTTATGGACCTTGTAGTCTTTTCTGGAATAGATTCTGTAGGCATTGGTAGTTTTACAGTTGACACATGGACTCAGGGAAACTGTTCGGGTCATTTGAACATTGTACAATTAAATGACTACAAAAAGGTAAAAATTTTTAAGTGGCGCACAAAAAACGACCAAGTTATTGAGTTTGTGGTGGATGCCGAAACGCTCAATGCAGAAAATTCAAAGGTCAAAAATTCAAGAGCAACTGTAAGACCAAAAATTGTACGGATTATTATTGACAATGTTTCACATGATGTTACATCAGAACTGGAAGTTACTGAAAAAAACAAATGGTTTGGTTTGGTGACGGAAAATGATGAAAAATGGGTTATTAAATCTAAATCAATATTTGAATACGACGAGAATAAAAATATAGTACTTAAAAAAGGAGAGCAACATTTTCTTGGTCCGGACAAAGAAACTATTGGTGAGGAAATGGAAAAACTGCTTAAAATATATAATGATTCTAAATATAAACCAAAACAAGGTCCAATAGAAACGAAAGACGACATAATATTGAATTCTGATACATCTTGGGAGTTATCACAATTATCCGCTCGTCAGCATGAAAGTTATATTGTCCTTGATGAAAATAATGTTACTGTGGCCATTTGTAAAGACGGCGAATTGAGAACTGCTCCGATATCTACACTTAATACAACTAGAGAATTCGGTAAAACACACCTTAAAGCTTTAAAAAGTTGGATACTAGATAAAAAAGCATTCTCAAATGGATATTTTAAAGTAAAAACGGAAGAAAAAGATGGCTTTATATTTAGTAAGTACTATCGTCCATCCCAGGATGAAAATGATTACATATTACCGGGTGATGGTTACATCGAAGGCAGTTATGTGCAAACTTTAAAGTTATCCGATAAAAAAAATGGCAAAAGTTTAACAGTAGATATTAGTAAGATAAAAAATAATCCGACATTTTCAGAAGGATTGAATATGAATAAAGTAAAATATAGAGTCTTGCACGTGCCCGAAGAAAGTTCTCTACTCGATGGACGTCCATTAGAATGGAAAGAAGTGGATTCTTCCGTTACCGTACAAAAACATTTAGATAATGAAAATTATGAGAATACGATAAAATTTTTCGATAGTCATTTACCTAGAAATATGCAAACACTGGGTGCTACAATTAAAGAACAGCGTGCTGAAGCTATGAAACGTACTGAGCATCAAAACACTTGGTCCACCAAGCCGGAAAGTCCAGACAAAAAGACAAGCCAGAAAGACAAGCCAGAAAGACACAAAGCCAAGTCCACCAAGCCGGAAAGTCCAGACAAAAAGACAAGCCAGAAAGACAAGCCAGAAAGACACAAAGCCAAGTCGAAAAAGTCGAAAAGCCAAGCAAAAAAGTCGAAAAGCCAAGCAAAAAAGCCTGAGACGTTTTTTGCACAAACCATTAACTTTCTGGCAATTTTATATGGAGAACCTACATTCAATAGTAGGTCTAAAATTTTTGCTTAAATCGATGAGTGTCAACTAAGTTTAAAAGTTTTGTCTGGTAGTGTTGAGTAAATTTAAATTTATAATTATTGTTATTTGTAGATGTCATGTACTATATTAAGTATATTTTGTGTCTGTAAGTATTTAGTTTTAATTATAATATTTATAATAGCTCGTACAAAGACGGTTCAAATTTCTTCAGACATATTCCATTGTTGTCATAAACACCAAATTCTGTTACTCCATAACGAAAATCTCCACATGATGGTTTCTTTGCCCATTCAGGTATATTTTTCTTATCATGTAATCCATTAGGTTTTTTGTAAAAGTAACAATCGTACCATAAATCGTCCTGGTCGATTCTATTTCTCCATTTATCAAAACAATCTCTCCAATCCTTATATTTACTTTCAATTGCAGCCTTTCCTCTAAATAATTGTATGGTGTTAGTTCTGCATCTGCCATTTGGGTCAATGACCCAACCATCTGGATAATATGTAGAACCATTATGTGTATAGACCTCTGTTCTACCATACAAATAACGGTCTTTAGCAAGCTTTTCCAAAAATGATATTTCACTTTCTTTTTCAGCGGGAGAGCGACGTTCCAAGTATCCAATGCGTTTCTTAAACGCTTGTTGGTCAGTTGCTTTCCACATGTCAGACAGCTGTTTCTGCTTTTCCCCGAAGGAGCCAGAAAGTTTTTTTAAGTTTTCTTTGCAAAAATAATTGTAAGGTGAAAGAATTTTTTGTTTCTTTATACATTTATCATTTTTATAACGACCATTCGCTTTATTTGCTTTTTTACGAGATTTCGCTTTATTACGAGATTTTGAAGCTTTTGTGCTACTTTTCTTTCGTTTTGGTTTTAGGTTACTTTTGGTCGTTGTTTTTTCTATTTTTTTAGATTTTTTGTTTTTGGTTGTTTTGAACACACTTTTGAGTTTAAAATCGCTTTTCATTGACTTTGGCATGGTTTTTAGAGTAATTTGTATTGTTTCGTGGTTTGTTTTGATTCGTAAAGCTATTGTTTAATAGTTTCTGTTTTCTGTATATTGTTTTTAGTTTTAAGTTTTATTTTGTTTGAGTTTTTTGTCCTTTTTCTTTGACACATTCTGTCGTTTTTCTTCTACAAATTCTGACACATTCTGTCGTTTTTCTTCTGACACATTCTGTCGTTTTTCTTCTGACACATTCTGTCGTTTTTCTTCTACAAATTCTGTATAGTCTTTTACAAATTCCGTATAGAACATTCTCATAGACATTTAACAATTTATTGAATAGTTCCTAAATGACACGAATATGTTATTTTAGTGAGTGAGTGTCAATCGATTATCAATAAAGTTTTATATGGTACATTCCATCAACATTGATAGTAATGAAAATAACTAAACAACTAAAACAAACTAAAGCTGGTAAACTTCAGGTAAAATGAATAAAAGCTTGTTATTTTCCAGTGAGTGTCAACATATGAGTGTCAACATATGAGTGTCAACATATGAGTGTCAACATATGAGTGTCAATAAAGTTGAAATGACCACTGTGATACTGTTAAGTACTGCCACAGTCAAACAAAAACATTAATAAAGAAAATTAGTAACAAACTAAAAAAGTAAAACAAACTAAAACAAATTAAAACAAACTAAAACAAATTAAAACAAACTAAAACAAACAAAAACCTTGTTATTCTTTAGCGAGTATCAGTAGGCGAGTGTCAAGAAAGTAGACGAGTGTCAAGAAATTAAAACTAAAGTCTTGTGTAGTGTTAAGTACTAAAACCGTCAAACAAAAAATTATAAAAAATTAGTAACAAATGAAAAAGTAAAACAATTAAAACATTATTATTTTGAGTGAGTGTCAATGAAGTTTGAAAGTTTTGTCTGTTAGTGTTAAGTAAATTTTAATAGATTATGTGACATAGTTGTACATTGTTGGCATAATATCTAGCTTTGCCATTTGAATGGCCGGAGTATTTTGTTCTATCTTCATCGAATGTTACATTAATACATGCCTTTGTATTTAAAATTTGTATTATGATGTATTCTAATTCGTAAATAGGTGCATAATATTGTGTTTTGTTTTCTGTCTGTATGGTTACGGCTTTATTTCCATGTGTTTTTATGAAACCTTTCATTCATGTGATAATGTAAATGATACGCTTTATAGTATCACAATAGTTATAGAAAATACTGTCACAATTAATACTGTCATAATTAAGTTTGAATAGTATTACAAGTTAACCCTATCATGCGTAAAATTTTATCCTCTTCATTCAATTTTGTACATGTGTCCCAATCTTCATCGTGTTGTCCCTGGAGTCTGTTCATTAATGTTTCTACTACACCATCATATGATGTGTTATGACCATTGACTAAATGCGCGGCAACGGATGGACACAGAGTATGAAGTCTAGATTCTGTTTCTGGATGCATATAAATTTGACGATTTTGAATAAGTTCTGAAATAAAATAACAAGTCACGATTACTTTTCTAATCATTTAAATAAATCAATCACAGAATAAATACTCAAATCGTAATATATCAAAATGGATAATATAAAGTTTGAAATAGAAGTATTTATTTCCGTACATTTATACTAAAAATGAATAAATTCACCAGTAAAGAAATATCATCAATTAAAACAATTTTCAATCAATTTGATTCCGATAAAGATGGTTATATAAATCGTACCGAGCTCTGTAAATTGGCAACAGCTCTGAACGACCCATTGACGCGTGCCGAATTAGAAGATTTTTTCATGAAAATTGATACGGACAATGATGGTAAAATAACTTGGAACGAATTTATTACATATTGGGTGGATATTTAGCTCAGAAGTTGTCCATAATAATTTTCTTCCTAATATGTTTGAAACAGCATCCCGAAATTCATCTTCCATTATTGTCACAATATCCTTCTTCCATCATTGACACTATATGCTCAACTTTTGCAACATCTCGAAATTTTCTTGTGATATATTTCTAAAAATATTAAAAATATCTATTCTAAAAATTTAAAAAATATATTCTAAAAAATATTATAAAAATAGAATACAATAATAATTACAAAACATGACAAAAATTTCCAAACGTGATGTTCGCGCACTTAAAAGAGAAGTCACCCAATTGCATCAAAGAATAGCGGAATATGAACGAAATCGTATAGAGATGACAAAAAAGATAAAATCGATACGAAATACGCACATTAACGAAACCTCAAAGTTAAATAACCATAAAAAAATTTTAGAAATGAATGTGCGCAAATTGCACGAAATGTTTTTAAAGCAGCAAAAAGTAATTCGCCAGCAACAACGAAATTTATTAGAAAATTGTAAGAGAAATCCACATTTGGTTGAAACTGATAGTAACTTGGAATGTGCCAAATCTATGATTAGTATGAGCCAACAAGTTTGTAGTGAGTGTTTGGGTTCGCGCACAATTTTAAAAACCAAAAAAAATATTCGATATAATGTAGAGTGTAAATCATGTAAATAAATGAAATTAAATTTAACATTCAAAAATGTTAGCTCTTGTGTTTGAAATATGGATAAGCATACTGTTAGCACTCACAAAATTGAAAAAAAAAGTACACTCTTCCACTTCGACTGTCAGTGATTTCTGTTAAAATTTACATACACAATAATAATAATATATTCTTTATTTTAAAACAAAATATTTACGAGAGTATTTCTATAATTTTCATCTTGTTCTGCCCTATTAAGATTTTGTAAAATAGTTTCGAGAGCATTTTGAACATCCTTCCACATAATTCCTTTTTTCTCCACACCATCAACATCTTTATAAAACATCTGTCCTTCTCTCATCTCCATAGGATAATACAATTGTTCACCTTTATATGTCTCAACTAATGTCAACCGTGTTACTTTAAACATTTGCATATACAATACACATTGAACCTGTTCATATTCCCTCAACTGACGAAATAACTTCTTTTGTCTATGTTTCAATTCATAAATGACACCATTTACAGAATCAATCCCGTCAATTCTACCAATAACGAAAGCTTTATATGGTCTACCACTAACAGATAAAAACTTGGCCTGAGTATTACCCGGTACAACATTTGGATATATTTTCTGCACAAGTTCAAGGTCTGTATCCTCTTTCTGAATTCCTCTTGTTGTATTAATTTCCTTAACAGCAATTTTTTGAATATGTTTGGCTACACATGAGCTTTTCTTAACATTTCTATCAGCAATGACGACAGCCTTTTGCGCAACTTCAATATCTTTTTTGACATCTTCGTTTTTTTTCCACCCATTACTTTCAGCAATCTCCAAAGTCGATAACTTAGCACATTTTCTAGAAATTTTATTATAAATTTTATCCTTTACAGAAAAATACCCATCAATTTTTGTATGAGATAACCCAGATTTAATTTTGACATAATTCTTCAAGAGTCTCCAAGACTTGGCCCTTTTAACTTGTACAACCGCATCATCTACCTTTTTACGAGCGCTATCAACCATTTCGTCAACACTTCTCTTCATCACTTTAACGGCATCCTCTTGTTTCATTGTTCTATCAACACCAGCACGAACCATAGAGCTCAAAGTAACATTAGACTTAATTTCCTCTTTAACAATTTGCTCTACAGTTTGTTTTTCTGGCATATATGATGGAATAACACCAAACCTAGGCATACGTTTCAAATTTAAAAGCCATGTCTCAGCAATAGCTTGAATCTGACGTTGAGTTCCAAAATGTCCCATTAATTTACTTACAGATGAAGCATTTATTTGCCATTTGAAAGGCATATTGTACTTTTATTTGCTCTTGATATAATGAATAAAAAACATACTCTTAATATATATGTAAAATGTATTTTTGATAAAAGTGTGTATTTAGTTGTAAATATTCTTATGGTAAATGTTTTCGAATCGTGTTCATAATGAGCCAAGTGAAAATAAATTTAATGTTGAAACGGGGGGTGCTATTAATGTAAAAAGTCCATTGCGTTTTCTTATGAGGGAAAGTCGTCGTGATAAATATGATAAAAATAATAGTAGTTATATGTCTAAAGATACAGGTAATAAAATAAAAAAATTAATAATCAATAATTTACATGATATCGAGTCACGTAAAGAATATCTGGAAAAGTTGATGAATGATAACGATATCAATACTCAAAAATCAAATGAACAACGTAACTGTTGTAATAATCTAAAAACTGCGTTACTAATATGTAATACATCATGGGTTGATATTTCATGGACAGGTATAATTTTATATGTTTTGATACTATGTATACAATATTCGATAGCATATGCATTAAGAGAAGATTCCAAATCTTTCACATGGGTACGAATTTTGGGCGATGTCGTTACAGTGGGCTGGTTTGCTTTATCATTTGTATCCCTTCCATGGCATAACTGGGAATCTCAAACATGTATTCATGAAAAATCATGTACAAAAAAATATATATATGGATTTGGTAGATTTCTATCATGGACATTAGGTACATCAATCACACTTGTTGTATATACACAGTTGGGAAAATACTCAATGTTTCGAACGTCTTTGGCTAATCCAAATTTAACTAATGAAGAAAAGGCTGTTTATTATATTGTCTTTACATTAGTCGGAATTATCAATATTTATTGGTTAATGAAAATTGCTACAGGAAAATGTACAAATAAATGCTGCGCCCCAAACAGAGATGATAGAGTCATATTTATCCGTCTTTTTGTATTGGTATTTTTCTTATATTTATTTTCATACTTAGCCTGTCTTGCTGATAACGCTATATGGCATTTACATCATTGGTGGTTTGGATATTGTCTGGTACTTTTATCAACGGCATCTCTTGACAATTGGTTTGATTATACCCTTCAAGGAATTTTCTATGCATTTTTAATAGAATCGATTTGCAATTATGGCATTATATTTGGTCAATATTTTATCTAATAATATATTTTTTCTTTTTAAGAGAAAATTGCATATAATTAAAAAATGAAATCAAGAGTCACTTTCAATAGCGTTAACTATATCTTTCCAAAAGCGCAACCGACATCCTGAACCCTGATGATAAGGCACTCTATCTAAAATACGTTTCGACACACCCATCTCTTTTGCCTGATAAACTTTAACCATGTAGCAATTGACAAGTTTCTTATTAAATCTACATTTCGAGCACAGATATATCTCAAAAACAAAAGAAAAAGTTTTCACACCACAAGCTTCACATCGACAAACATTAAAATATTTCTCCGCAGTCGCTTTCCAACTTAAACAGTTATTATGATTCCTGACACGTTTTACAAGAGACAATTGTAAACAACAAAAACTAGACCATTTTCTATGTACAAACTTATGTCCGAATACATTTAAAAACGAATACATAAGACGTTTTGACCGCCATTTATTTAAAATCGCTGTTCTCTTTAATACTGTTTGTAACCATTCTTTTGAAACCATTATAGCTTTGTGACGCCATGGTAGGAAATCTCTTATATGATACACTATTTCAAGTGGAAGCATTTTTGTATTTGTTATTTTGCTTTAAATACATTTTGTCTTATTCTGATTATATGTAAGAAGTCAGATGGTAAAATATTATTATATATCAATTAAATATTTGACTTGAAATGAGTTTGTCTATTAGTAATGCATATAATAATATACTACTACAATGCCAAAAACAACCTGCTTTACCACCTCATCCCTTAATGTACCCCTCTTCGACGGCCATGGTTTCCCACTTTGTTTCTATGTACGACAATTCATCAGACTTGGGAATAAAAGACGTGTAATCAACTTTCTGTATATATAGTCTATTTCTGGGGAATGCTTCTTCGAATATTTTCTGCAACTGTTCGTCACTGTGAGGATTTACGATTATATCAAATTGCTCTTTGACATACTCATACGACACTTGGCCGTCTTTATAATCGGCATATCCATTTGTGTCTCCGGAATAAAACGGACTTCCCTTCCAGTCGTCGTCGTTCAATTCGCTTAACCAATCAAAACGGTTTGTATAATTTTTTGGTTTCTGTGTAAAATAGATGTGCCATAAATTATAGATGCGCCAGAAATTTACCCAATAGTCTGTAAACGCCTTTATTCTCTTATTCATAATGTCACGATACGACAATGGTTGTGGCCCAAGAGCACTATATACCCCCAATGACTTTTTTAAATTGTCCGATTGTACTGTAAGCTTTTCTAGCCACCCGACGACGTCTTTTAGGAGCAGCCATTCCGTATCTATAATATGTTTCCAGGCGTGTTTTTCTTTCCATAGCCATCCGTCTCCGGTAAAGTAAGATAGTGCCTCCAGCTCCGCGTCGCGTTTCTCTTTTTCTGAAATTTTGTCCTTGTGTGCCCGTTTCCACAACTGTACAAGTGCTTGAAATTGACTCTCGTAGGAATCGTCACCGATTCCATTCTTGAATTCGGCATGTGCGAATACATGAAACATTTTTGTATAACGTAAAAATTACTTAAATACTGTAATTATCACTTAAGAAACAGCGTGTGAAGGAGGGTTGTTTACCATGAAAAACAAATAAATAACACATAAATAACAAATAAAAAACAACTAAATATTTTTTTTATATAAGCCTAGAACGTATTCTGAATGACAATCGAACCATGGTGTCCATTTATTTGAAAGGTTACTGTGGCACTGCTGCTATTTTGCATCAGCAACTGAATAAAACCGTTCTTCAAAGAAATAAAACCTCTTTAAAACTTGTGATTGTGCGGCATGTTTCATACAGTTTTTTTTCATAATTTTTCATTTAAAGTGAGTAGATATAAGAGACCAGATGCTCTCAACTTCACCGTTATCGAGTAAGGTATCATTAAAAATGTCGCGGAGTATTTTTATTATGACGTAAGATATTGTGCTATCATCTAGGGCATTATCATTTAATTTGTCAAAAATTTCATGAACGTCACAGGTGTAAAGCAAAAAAAAATTATTTTCTCTACTTGCTTCCAAATATAAATCCAGTAATTCCATCGTTCCTCTGAGTGCTTGTATAGGGTTCGTGGCAGTATTTAAATGTTCGTTACATATTAAAATTTTGTATATCATTAGCGGGATGGTTGGTAAAGTCATAGGGTTTTTTTGCAACGTTTTTTATTTGAGCTATTTGAGCTATTTCTACAACTGTGGTAGCGTTGGTGGTAAATTTACACTGAATTAAAAAAAATAAGGAGAAGTCTGATTATTTTGAATCTTGGTATCGTTTAGTCGTGGCCCACAATTTCCTGCCCCTATAGTTTGTATGGCAAGACTGAAACCCCCAAAAGTCGAAACTTGGAGGAAAATTTTTTAAGTATGCCCTAACATCTATCCAAGGGCCACCCACAGATAGAAATAGTTGTGGCCACGACTAAAAGATATATCATACAATTAAATTTAAAATCTCTTTCTTAGATAGTTTTATTAAAAAAAGCTGGAGTTAATATGATTTTTTTTAACTTAATAACGTGTAGTACACCCATATGCAAAATCATATGCGGCGATTGAAAAAATTGCACCATGGTGTGGTAAAACAGGAAGATACATTTTGTCTTATTCTGATTATATGTAACTATATATATATAAAATGTACAGTATATATAATAAATTCTACAGTATAATAAATTCTATACAAATATGTCACGTCAAAGAAAACAGTCAGGATTCAATGGTATAACGCAAGGAAAACGAGCGAAATATATTTCTTCAATGAAAGCTTCTCGGAAGAAGAAGAACAAGAAGGAGGAGAAAGCGAAGAATGTAAGGAATGCACTTAAGAAACAGCGTGACAAATATGCTCAGCAAAATGCACTAAAGCTTTCAGGAGAACTAAAATCTGTTTCCAAGAAACCCAAGAAAAAGTCTTTACCGAAAACTGACTATCAGAAGAAACTTCTCGCTGAAAAAGTGAAAAAAAATAGAAAAAAAGAACTCGATAAAGCCAAGGAAAGAAAATATAAAACACATATATAATATCAATTATTATACAATATAATATGACATCTATAAGTTCATGTCATAAAAATAATATATTAATACATTCCTTCACAAAAGTCGATAATTTTCAAAGTGGTATCTATCCAGAAACTTTTCGTCATATATCAAATATTATGGACGTATTTACAGAACTTATTCGACTTAAAATAGCTGCCAAAGTGACAATCAAAATACAATGGTTAGACAAATCACCAACACAAAAGACAGTGACACCAGAAGGAATATATGATGTTGCTCATCCATGGCATTTGGAAAAAGGTGCCTTATTTTCTATATCAGGATTTACTCAAACAGATATGCACCCCATCTTCATATTAACAAAAGAGAGTACAAATAAAATATTACTTGGCACACCAAAAGAATCCGAATATAGTGACTCATGCCTTGCCTACGAAATAGAGCCAACAACTATACAACATGTACAAGTCAAAATGCATGATAGATGCGCATCATTTGTAGTAGGTTCTCAAACGAAGGAAAGCATAGAAGAATGGTCACAAAAAAAATGTATCCATCGCATATTCCACATCAATGCCAGAGAAAGAGTAGAACAAATTAAGAAAGATTTCAGCCCACCAAGTCCCAAAATGTTCGGTGGTTGTTTAGTCGACCAACTAAACAGGTTAGTCATACTCCATAGAGAAGGTCACCTAAATAAAGAAGAATTCACTAAAGCAAAATCAATACTACTTCTATAAGAACAAACATTTTATCTAGTTTTATAAGTTTTATATTTCATGTTTTACGGGTATAATTATATCTACGGTTCTTTTCGAAAGACCTATCAATAGTTTCTTTCTTCGTATGACACGTTCAATTCTACAACCCTCTCTCTTTATTTCAGTATGTTTGTTCAGAAGCTCTCTTCCAGTTAAACATGGATGCTTAGAAGTCATAAATTCTTTTTTCCTTTTTCGGTTGGCTTGCATTTTAGCTTCCATTCGTCTCAGGGATTTTACTGACCTTTTCAGTTCATTTGGTGCGTCTTTGCGGCGAGAATCTTTTCTTAATTCTTTGTAGTTTTCTAACGCTTTTAATCTATCAATCAAAGAAGTAGGTTGCGTTTGTACATTCTGCGTTTGTGCATTTATACCTTTGTTATTACACAACGGGCATGTATTGTGTCCTGCTCTGAACCATGTCATAATACAATTTGTATGGTACTTGTGGTTACACTCTGGTATACAATAGATTTGTTCGTCATACGTTTCGTGACAAATGGCACATGGTTCTATCATAGTCACTAAAAGCGCGATGTCTATATAGTTCATATAGTTTCTAAAAATGGCAACACACATGATGTAGCGCCCTGTTGAAAGTTTTACTAAATGACACTATATTAGTATACAAAGTATTTTCAATATGTACAAAACTCACATTAAACTACAACCGGCAGAAGGGCCTACAATGATATCTTTTACATCATATACAGACCAATTCAAGGCCGATGCAAAACGCAGTAACTTTGATACCGATAAAACGTGGTATACAGAATTAAATAAATGGACAGACCATTTAACCGACGTAGACAAAGCCGAGTTAATAGAATTGCAGAAAAAACTCCAGCGAAAATTCGTTTCAGATGACAGAATGAAAGCAAAGCATCGCGGTTGGAAATGTAAGCGAAAAGATAATGATTGCGAAGTTCCCATACGGATGCGAAAATTTATGTTGGTACTGGACAAGGAAATTCGCAAGAAACTGAAAGAAAGTCTCGATATACAACAAAGAAGTAGTGTCATTGACGTAGTAAAGGATTTTAAACGTAAGGGTCTAGTAAAGCATTTGCAACGATTCGTTCTATTTTGTGGTGACATACGACAAAATATACATCATATCGTACAATTTATTAAATTTTATGTTGACAACAAAGACGACATAAGTAAAAGCTCTACACCCACAAGCTCTACTGACATGCCAGAAATTATCACTATGCCCCTAAAAAACACCGAAGATGATAACTCTGAGGCTTTTAAAAAGGCAATGAAACTCGTACAAAGTTATATGGCGTGGGGAATGTCGTTTTTAGAACCAGCAGAAGGACGGTTTTTATCCGCAGAACCCGGAGCACACGCACCACTATTAGCACATATGTTGTTTGGAAATCCAGTAGAATATATATTTACATCACTATTAGGGCTCATCAAGACATTCGTAGGTTTTCCAGTTATCGTTATCGCCATATTATGCCTGTTAGCGTGGTTATGTCCAACGGAACCAACCAGTCGAACACATAATGACATGGAACAACGGATACAAGAAGAACAAGATATGCAGCAACGACGCCGTGTACAACAAGAAGAACAAGATATACAACAACGACGCCGTGTACATGAAAAACGACGCCGTGTACATGAAAGCACGTACAACGATTTGGTTAAAAAATACGGAATTTATCCCGAATACGCAGCACTATCGAAAAAATATTACGGTGTAATACCCCTTTCTGAACTAAAAAAGCTGGCTGTCATGCGCGACGATTTGGTTAAAAAATACGGAAATTATACCGAATACGCAGCACTACTAAAAAAGATGCGCGAGGAAAAAACATTTGAAAAGTGCGCTGATTATTGGGATGGGATGTGTCCTATTTGTTTAATTGAAATGGAGAAGAAAGGGGGTAAAGCAAAGACCAAGAAGGAGGAATCTGAATCGGAGGAAGAGGGTGAAAAGAAGGAGGGTGAAAATGTACACATAAAATTCTACGAAGACGAAGATAACAAAGACAAAGATACGCTAACAATAGGCAAACAAACCTTTAAAAAAAAACAAGAAATATCTGG
>Ga0213866_10000683_pt1 | contig 26398 bp, 17 predicted proteins | sample PICome_11_FD_160079 | JGI IMG/M metagenome (GOLD analysis project Ga0213866, IMG submission 160079) | Coastal seawater microbial communities near Pivers Island, North Carolina, United States - PICO284 | ecosystem: Environmental > Aquatic > Marine > Coastal | place: USA: North Carolina... | reverse complement strand
CAAAAGAATCAGCCCAGCGACAGGCTTGCGCAGCATCTCGGGTAAGCGAAAGCTCTGGTATTCCTGCGACATCTCGTCGATCAAATCGAAAGCTTCTGCGCGCTCTTCGTCGCTGGGTCGAGCGAGAACCATCGCCTCTTCTTCTTCGCTCAACTCGCGCGACTCAAGCGAACTGAGCGGCACGCCTAGCCCAGTCTCGCCGGGACGATCAAAGACTTGCTCGCCATCTGCAGATTCAGGCTCGGGCGCAGGTTCAGGAGTTTGCTTCTCATTCGATTTCGGCTGACCAGCACCGGGAACGCCAGGCACGCCTAAGAGATCGTCGTTGTTCTGATTCATGTTGATCCTCGCTGGCGAAGAATGCTTTTCGAGCGCCAATACCACTAAAGCGCGATGAAGCTGAAAAGCGCATCCAAACCAATCTGCGCTGGTGGCTGCTGGCGATTGTGCGGGACTTCAGGATGCACCCAGGGAAAGATGTACTGATTCGCTTCCCAGCGATTCGGCCAATGCGCAGGCAGCTTGGGCACGCTGAAGACTGCGCGATTCGCGTCCTTCGCAAGGGGCTTGCCGCTGGGATCGAAGCGAGGGATGCCCATCATGTCTTGGGGCTTTGCGCCATCGGCTGGCCTCAAGCTAACGACGCCACTCGCTGAGAACCACTGAACATCGCCCTCAGAATCGCGCGCCCACTTCTTGGTGAGCTGCTTGAGCAGATCGAGCGCAACGCCGCGATCATCTGGCGCGATGCGATCAATCTTGGTCGCAACGAAGGCCAGCTTTTCAAAGCCCTTCATATGGAAGTTGAACACATCGAGCACGCTGTTGACCATGCGGGAGATTTGCGACTGGCCGCGCAGAACCGTGAAGAGGTGCTCCAAAATCCCGACATGATCGTTGAAGGCTCCCGAGCCTGCGCTCAGCAACTCCGATACATCGCAGAGCACAAGCAGGCGATCGCAATAGCTCAGCTCCTCATAGAGCGGCTGCACAATGCGATCGCGGTAGGCCTTGTAGCGCTTGGCAAAGTCGTTCGCGAGCTCTGGATGCTGCACGCGCTGGGCTTGGCTGAGGGGCGTGAAGTCGCCGCCATTCGGTAGCTGGTCGTAAGGCGAAAGCCCGATGCGGCGATCGCGCGCGATCTCTTCAGCGCTCGTGCCCTTGGCTTTCGTGCCGAACTCGTCGACGAGAAAGATGGATGGCGTGATGAAGGGCTTGTAGTTGAGGATCAGACGCGCGAGCGAGAGCTTGTACCAATCGATCAGCGCTTGCGCGTTGTCAGAGTTTGGATCGACAAGCGCCAGAAACTCGCCGAGCTGATCGCGATAGTCCTGCTCTGAACGAAAGCGCTCAAGCACGCTATCGCTCCACGCTCCATGCGAATCAAATGCTGCAATCTCAGCATCCGCCACGCGCTCGCCGGGAAAATCGAAGAGCGTCAGGTTGAGGCTGCGCAGCTTCCAATCGCTGGGCTGCATCGAGATGGTAATGGACGTGGAGTCGCTGGTCTTCTCAGGCCATGTGCCGTTATTGACCAGGCTGTCGCGGAAAAGCTCGTAAGGAAAGCTTGGGCGATCCGCAGGCTGCGACTCGATCCTTACGCGCTTGAGCACCACCTCACCGTTCGTACCGATGCTGAAGCGGCCGGTCTCGTGCTCGCGCAGATGATTGATGAGCGACGTGAGCAGCACAGTCTTGCCGGAGCGAGCTGTGCCAACGACGGCGACTCTGCGATTGACTGGAATCCTCACGCTGCCCCTTTCAGATAATGCCTGTAGCTGAGGGAGGGCATTGTAGGGGGTTGTTCGCAATTCCTGCGTGAGATTTCATATCGAGGTGCCGAGAATGGGGCAGACAGGCTTGAGGGGCGAGCAGCGCTGGCGCTCCCATCCGCGCGGCTGCACCTGCTCCCGCACTTCTGCCGAGCGCTTTGAGTAGCGGCGTGAGTGACTCAGGTCGTGCATCTAAGGCGCGCTCGTCATCAATCACGCTTGAAACTGAAGTGATGAGAGCAGCACGCTTTGGTTGCGCGTGCATAGCTCCTTGCTATACTCGCCAGACACGCACGACCACGGCTTGTCGTGCTTTTTTCATCTCCAGCGATTTCTCAGGATCGCTCGGATTTGAACCGCTAAAATTCGCAATGTATGTGCATTGCAGCGAGAGTGAGAGCCAGGGGGCCGTCGAGCATGGTGGCAATGATTGATTCGCGCATCCGAGAACTTGAAGAACTCATCACCAACGGCCAGTTCAGTGAGGTCGAAACCGTTTGGCTGGAGGCCGCACCGGAGTGTGTAGCTGATCCCCATCCCTTCATTCAGCTTGCTCAAGGCATGGTGAAAGAAGCGAAGGACCAAGCGCCCCTCTCGTCGCAGTTGATGGAAGTTCTGATTGATCCCCTGCTTGATGCGAACAAGCTTGAAGATGCCTGCGTTGTCGCAGACATCGCAGCGGAACTAGATCCAAACAATCGCGGCCTGCTGGAAAGTGGCAAGCGCGCCTATTCGAAGCGTTTTGACGGCGTAGATGGCTTTGATGCCGTGCTGATGGCTGCTGAGGAAGAGTTTGGGAATCAACCCGGCGCCTTCGTCAAACGCTTGCATGAGCTATGCAGCTACCGTCCTGGCGATTACCTTTTCCACGACGCCGGTTGGGGTCTGGGCAAGGTTGTCGAGTTGGATTTCGATCAGAAGCTGATCTACGTGGACTTTGAAGAGAGCCCGCGTCATGAAGTGAAGCTCGAAGCGGCGACCAAGTTCTTCCGCAAGCTGCCTGCCGATCACATTCTTGCACGCAAGGCAAATGATCTCGCCGACGTGAAGAAGCAAGCGCTGGACGACGCTCCCGCGCTGCTCAAGTGCGTGATGAAGAGTCTTGAGGGCAAGGTCAACCTGCGTCGCGTCAAGACGATCCTTTCGCCTGACGTGATCAACAAGACCAACTGGGCCAAGTGGTGGGCCGATGCCAAGAAGGAGCTTGCCAATCTCGGCACGATCCGCGTTGGCACTGGCAACAACCCGAACCTTGAGCTGCTGCACATCCCGACGACGCTTGAGGGCGAGTACGCTGACCGTTTGGCTTCCTGCCATACGTCGGAAGACTTCGCGCTCACGCTGCTGCGCTACGTCAAGGAATCGAAAGAGACTGATTCGCGCGGCAAGTTCTTGGGCAAGCAGTTGCAGCTCCTCTTTGATCGCCTGAACCGCAAAGAGCGCGTGCCGGACGGTGAGAAGATTCTCGCCAAGTTCCTGCTCGACGACATGCAGGCGATCGAAGACATCGACATTCCCTTCGCGCTCGACGTGAAGGCGATCTGCGAGGATTCTGAGCGCGTGCTGGCCACGCTTCAGGACATCGCGATTCCGGACTACCAGAATCGTGCGCTCGACATGATCAAGGATATCAATCCGGAGTGGCAGGAAGTGTACGAAGCTTCGCTACTCAAGGTGATTCCAGATTGCTGGGATCGCATCACGGAAGACCTGCGCGAAAGCGGAGCCGACGCTCGCGTGCATCGCGCTGCCAAGAAGATCTTCGAGACCTTCGACAAGAACCCTGAGCAGATGATGTGGCTTTCGCGTCATATCATTGCGGATGGCGATCCAGAAGACTTCGGCCTCAACATCAGCCGCCAAATGGCGATGACTGAGCTGCTGCGCTTGGGTGTGCACATCTTCCATAACTTGGAACGCGGCAACCGTCGCTCACGCGCTCGCTTGCTCAAGTTCCGCGCGCTGCTCTCGGAGCGCAACAACCGCTTGATGGACAAGGTTGTTGACGAGTCGAGCGCTGATCAATGCAAGCACATCCTGCATGATCTGCGCCTCAACGGCGCGTTCAGCGATGCGCACCACGATAACCTCGAAGGTCTGATTCTGGGCAAGTACCCGGAACTGGCACAAAAGGAAGTGGTCGAAACGCTGGAAGACGAAGACACGGGCGAACTGCTCACGACGATCACCGGTTTCCGCCGCAAGCGCGCGGAGCTGGACGATCTGCTCAACGTGCAAATGCCGACGATCCAAAAGGCTATCGGCGAGGCGCTGGCGCTGGGCGATATCTCGGAGAACGCCGAGCTCGATGCAGCTCGTGCGAAGGAAGAGGTGCTGCGCAGTCAGGTCGGCTCGATCAGTGGCGAAATCGATCGCGCTCGCGTGGTCAAGCGCAGCGAAGTCGATCCCGCTACGGCTGGCTTCGGCTCGGTCGTCACGCTCAACAACACTGAGACCGGTGCAGACATCACCTACACCATTCTCGGCCGTTGGGATGCGGACAGCGACAAGGGCATCATCTCTGATATCTCGGCGATCGCGCGCGGCATTCTGAATGCTCGCGTCGGTGAAAGCCGCACCTTCAAGACGCCTGACGGCCAGATGGTGACCTACAAGGTCGTCAACCTGGAAGCAGCCGAGTTTGAAGACGAAGAAGAGTAAGCAAGCTTCGAGCTTGTAGACGATTGCAGAGGGCAGGCTTGCGATGCGAGCTTGCCCTCTTTGCGTTCGCGCACTTCTCGGCTTGTTCCAGTGCAAAGCACCGTCATCCCGGCCGTAGGCGAAGCGGGAGCACCATCATCCCGGCCGTAGGCGAAGCGGGAGCACCGTCATCCCGACCATAGGCGAAGCGGGAGAGAAGGGATCCCTTTTTGAAGCACGCACCCAGCGTTTCACATCCGAGTTGCGTTGTGCCCGCGCAAGACAACGCAACGCTCTCGCGCCACGCAAAAGAGCGGCTGCGCTTGCACGCCTCCGCTCTCTTTTCGTCAGCATATGCTCAGCGCTTACTCGTTCACGCGCTCCAGGAAGTCGCCGGTGCGGGTATCGATCTTGACCTTGTCGCCTTCCTTGATGTGGTTCGGCACTTTGATCTGAAGACCGGTCTCCGTCACGGCGCCCTTGGTGACGTTTGAAACGGTGTCGCCCTTGGCTGATGGATCAGCTTCGGCGACGGTGAGCACCACGTTTGGCGGCAGTTCGATGGTGATCGGCTCGCCTTCGTAGAAAAGGATTTCCACGATCTCGTTCGGACGAATGTAGGGCATCACGTCTTCGAGCATGTCGCGCGCGATCACGGGTTGCTCGAAGGTCTCTTGATCCATGAAGACGTAGCCGCCTTGATCCTCGTAGAGGTACTCCATCTGGCGCTTGTCGAGATAGGGATTCTCGTACTTGTCTTCCGGGCGCAGACGGGCTTGGCCGACCGAACCGGTTTGGATGTCCTTGTACTTGATGTGGACGATGCCGCGCCAGTTGCCGGGCGTAATGTGCGAGAACTCCATCAGCTTGGCGAGCTTGCCGTCATACTTGATGACCATGCCCTTGCGCAGTTCGGTTGCCTTCAGCATTGCATCTACCTTGTCGTTGTGGGCCACATCATCGCGCCAGCTTATGAGCACCGCGGCCTGCGTTCATCAGAGTTTGTCCTGATCGGGATATCGCGAGCCGCCGGGCTTGGAGAGACCGCGCTGACCAGCACCCCTCTCCACTTGCAACTCGCGTGAGCACTATAGCCGCACCACCAATCCGGTCAATCGGCGGGGGGAGGCATCACGCCATGAGCTGATGCGCGGCCTCCGCAATCGCACGCAAGTCAGGGCAGCGATCAAGCAAGCCCGCGATGAGATGCGGCTTGGAACCGGCCTTGAGGATGACGCTTGATTGAGCACCGCGCTTCTTGAGCTGGAGGTGATCATTGAGGCAACGGAGCGGCTTCCTGTACTCATGCCGATACTCAGTGCTTGAAGTCGGTGCAGCGTTGCCGCAGGTTCTCAGCGCCTCCTGCCAACGATCATCGGCATCCCCCCAGCCCAATTCGGAGGAGAGGTCAGCAGGAATCCCCTCAGGAGGGAACACCGCGAGCATGACGGATTCGCGATTCCAAAGCAGGATTTCACCCGACACGCGATCAGGCTCGTGGGCTCCGATCCGAAGTTGTGAGGTCCAGCTCGCCACCACCTGGCTACGCCAAATCTCTAGGTCTGCAGGAGCGCTCGGGGCGGCAGAAGCGCTCGGGATCGCTTCCGCTGCCTTATCTGCATCTAAGATGCAAAGTGCACTCTCCGGAGTGAAGGCTTTGCCTTGGTACCGCTTGCCCTTGTTTCGGGCCGTGTGCCATTGCTTTCCAATCGCAAGGAAAGGCTTAAACCCTCCGTATCCGTTGGCGCTTTCAGGGTGAAGCAAGTCGCGCGCCCGCGTCGTTGCGAAGCTCTCCGGATAGAGATGCTCGAGCGCTCGGCAGAGCACGGTGTGCAGCGCGCTGTAGTCTTCGTCTTCCCACACCACGAGAATCGGCTTCATCGGCTTCTCCTGTCAGTGGGAAACTAAAGTTCTTCGTTCGGGCGCGCGTCCAACTGGCCGCGCATTCGCAATTGCGACATGGAGTAGTGCTCAAGCCAAGCTTCGAGGAAATCTTCCTCTATCGTTTCAATCTTGGCTTCGTTGCCATCGGATGTGGCGATGCGCAGGCTCTTGGCGGGGTCGCTGAGGAAGTCGAGCAGGCGGTCGGAGTGCGTGACGATTAGGATGCGGCGATCCAGTTCGCGCGCGGCCTCCTCCGCCGCCAGCACGAAGCGCCGTATCAGCGATGGATGCAGATGCTGCTCAGGCTCATCGAAGCAATAGATCGCCGCCTCGTGCGGCTGGAACAACGCAGCCAGCAAGCAGAGCATCGAGAGCATGCCGTCGGACATCTGGGACCAATCCATCGGCTCTTCAAAGTCTCGGTGACGCCACATCGGGAGCAGGCGGCTCATGGGGTCGAAGCGGATATCTCGAACAAATGGAAACTCCTGCTTCCAATGCCACATCACTCGCTCATAAAGCCGCTCGTGCCGGGCTTGCATCGTGTACAGCGTAGCTGGAAGGTTGTAGCCGCGCCGCTCAAGCTTTTGGGATGGGTTTGGCGTGAAAGAGTCTCTTGGACTCTCTTTGCTGTCATGCCCAGATTTCGCCCATTCCTGGGTAACTGCGAAACTCGGATACCATACGATGGTTTCGAAGCGGTCTTTCACCCAGTTGGCGCGTTCATGGTATCGCTTGCCTACCACATCATTCATAGCGGCGAACTGAGCAGATTGCTGGAACTGGTCGTAGTCAACGCCAGAATCCTTCGGAGAGTCCTTCAGTACACGACCCTCGCCGGGCCCGTCGAACTTCAGTAGCTCTACGGGAGTCCCATCGCTTAACGTGCTAGATAACACCTCGCGTACAATCTGTGTATGTGTGGGAAGCGCCTCAAACGCCAAGTCGTAGGTGAAGCGGGGAGTTAATTCAGAAGAAGCGTCATCAGAGGCCAACTCAACGCGAAGCTCTAGAAATTGGCCACCAGTGCAACTGCTCGCGATTCTTGAGAAGCCGCCTCGACCGGATGATTGGAATACCTCCGGAATCGTCTTCCACATCAACCCACTCAGGATATCCAGCGCCTCGATCACCGAGCTTTTCCCGCTAGCGTTCGGGCCGATCAGCACCGTCGGGACGCCAGAAGCGAACTCGATCTCGGCGTCGCGGAAGAGGCGGAAGTTTTTCAGATGCAGGCGCTCAATCATGATTCGCTCGGGTTGACAGATTCCTGCGCGCGAAATCGCACGCAGCCTCCCTACTCTACCAAATGACCCCTCGCAACGTCTGCGGTACCTGCGATGCATTGCTCTTCCAAACAAGGGGGGCGGATTGGAAGGGCCGCTTGGCCGCGCAGGGCAGTAAGATGCGGGGCGAGCATATGCTGCAAGTGATGCGCCGCGATGAAAGCGGCTGGAGGCTTCGATGGGACAATACGACACCTACCGCAATCCGGACGACAGGGGCGCGGGAAGCACCAACTCGGGCCGCAAGTTCGAGCGCGAAGGGCGCGTGCGGGCGTACAACGAGGCCGTGAAGAGTAGCGACTTCTCACGCGAGTATCGCAACAACTCGCGCAGCGCCAGCGCTCGCAGCGGTGCGCGAATCTCTGCGCGCGGCGATCAGGCTAACAAGATTTTCGCCAGCGCCCCGACCGGCGCGCAGCGCAAAAGCGCAAACCCATCCCACGAGCGCAAGCCCGCCAACCTGCGCCGAGAGGCACAAGCGAGCGTGAGCACCAGCAGCTTCGCCCGCACTCCCCTTTCCACGCAAGAGAGCATGACGGGCTATGCCGGACGCACCCGCAGCGTCTCCATTCAAGCTGCGATCGCCACGCGCTTCGGCGGGGTCGGCAGCTTGATCTGCGCTGCCCTAGTCATTATCTCTCTCGTGGTCGCAGCAGCGATCGGAACGCAGGAGACGGTCAGCGACATGATCGCCTTCTCGGGGCCGCGCACGCAGCAGACTGCACTGGTGAACTCGATAGCGTCGACCAGCACGAGCTTCAACGATGCCCGCGTGCTCGCCTACGATTACACCTTCCCCCACGGTGATCTAGACGGCTACCTTTCGTCCACAAGCTACAGCACTACGCCATTCTTCGAAGTCGAACCGGCGCCCACGCCAAAGAATCTTGCGAAGGTCTGGCAACGGCAGCTTTGGGATGACCAGTGGGTGCAAAAGCATAGGGAAGAACGAGCGCTGCTTCGCCCAAGCGGCACAGTCGAAGAGGTTGCCGAGAGGCTCGCCCGTCGCGCCAAGTGGGTGACTGTCGAGTACCCCGTGGGACGACCAGAACTCTCGCGCATCGTTGACATGGATCGATCAGAGGCAGGCATCGCGAAACTCATCCCGCTCGTCATTGCAGCCATCGCACTACTTGTGCTCCTGGCCTTCATCAAGCGTGGCAGCAAGCGCCTGAGCCTTCTGCGAAAGGGCGTGAAGGCTCACCTTGAGCCGCGAGATCGCAAGGCCACCAGCATGAAGGTGAACAATCAAACGGTCTACCGCAACGATTACATCTTCCGCACGGGTGACCTCTCCTACCCCACGAAGATTCTCTCGGTCCACTCGCCGCTCGTGCTGCAGCAGCGGGGCTTGGCGGTGATCTACGATGCGGAATCGCCGCAGAGGCATCTGATCTTGCAGCGCCTACCCGGCGGGTTGAAGCTGGATCGAATGGGCAGACTGGAAGCGCGCAATCCGGCGAGCGCAGCGCTGGCCACATTCGCGATTTTGGGCGTGATCGTTGCCCTGATCGTCTTCGGCTCGGCGTTCGTGAATTAGCGCAGTTCTCGAACTAGGGTATTTGGAGAGGCCTCTGGAAAAGGGTGGCGCAGACAATCATGTCTGCATCCTCTCGTTTGCACCTTGTGTTCGGGATAACCGAGAGCTGCACAAATGATCGCATCGGAACGCGATGGCAGACATGATTGTCTGCCCCACCCACGTCTTCAACGCTCGACGAAACCAATTCGAGAATAGCTTTGGCCTAGGGTTTCGCCATTTTCGCACTGGCTTCAAGAAAGGCATCCGGAGCTCAACGCCAAGGCGCAGAGAACGCGAAGTGTCGCAAAGCCTGGCGGAAAGGGCGTCGTTGGCCGGGCGTTTGAGGTTCTCCAGTTCCGGCAGCGCCCAGAAACTTTCGGATAGGGGCGCGACCTTCGCGGCTTAGCGGGTCAGGCCATGAGCCGCTTCACGCTTTCATTTTCAAGATCATTCCCGGGCGGTCAGCCCAGCAGTGAGGAGTCGACGCAACTGGCCCGCAACGCTTGATCCGACAGGCTTTGCGAAGCTTCGCGTCCTTTGCGACTTTGCGCTGAATTCCGAATCCCCTCGCTCGGATGAGCGCGAAAAATGGCGAAACGCCAGTTTAGCGCGCAGTTCAGATTCGCCTGCTCAAAACGCCGGGCGCGAGGTGCAGTGGTGGCTTCCGGCAGATGCATCAGTCTGATGGCTCGCCGAGCTGCAGCCAGAGATTCGTCGCGATGATCAGGCCGCCACCGATGCCCAAGAGCAAGTGCATCTCCTCATGCAGCATGGCGATCGAGATGATCGTGCTGAAGACCGGCTCCATCGTGTAAAGCACGGCGGCTCTGCTCGGGCCAATGTCCTTTTGGTACTTGTTCCAAAACCAGACTGCAAAGACCGTGGCGAAGATGGTCGTGATGCCAAGGGGCCAGATCACGTCCCAATCGCTCAGCATCGCGGGCAGCGTGCTCATCCAGTCGCCAGCCGGTACGAGCGAATCTCCCAGCGGCAGAAAAGCGAAGAGCAGCATCGTTGCGAATGCCAGCAGCATCGAAAAGCCCATCATCAATGCGCTCAGCAGCGTTGGGTCTTCCCGGCGCGTAACGTGATCAGTGAGCACGATGTGAATCGCGAAGCCGACGCCGCACGCTGCGCTGAGCAAGAAGCCTGCATTGCTGATCAACCCCGCGATGCCAACGTCTCCACGATACGCAATGATCGACACGCCGATCAGCGCAAGCACTGTTGCGATTACGACGCGCAGGCTGGGCTTCTTCTTCATGAAGAGCCAAACCACGAAAGGCGTGAACACGACGTAGAGGCTGGTCGCGAAAGCCGACACGCTCGGCTCCACGTCTCGCAGCCCGTAAACCTGGAGGTAGAAGGAGCCGACAAAGACCACCGCCAACCACCACGAATACTTGAGCGCGCGCCTGCTGAGCTTCAGGTTGCGTCGGCCAATCAGCAAGAGCGGCAAGAGCACGCCAGCGCCGACGAAGCGCAGCAGCAGGAAGAGCACGGGAATCGTGAAGACAACGTGGCTTGGCACGTGCAGCTTCATCGCATCCATCGCGTTCTTCATCAGCGGGAAAGTCGCGCCCCAAAACACGCACACGCAAAGCAAGCCGATCAGCGCCGTGTAAGGGCGCGGCTTCGCGACGGCGTCTTGAATGATTTCAAGCTTGCCGTCTGGCGTGAGTTCAACTTGCTGGGGCAGTTCGGACACGTAAGGCTCACTCGTTGAAGGGGATGAAATCGAAGCGCTGGCATGCGTAGTGCGACTCACTCCGTACATCGCGCGGCCAAGCTATCGCCCCGCTCGCAAATCGCAAGCGGCCTCAGCTCGGGTGAGCTGAGGCCGCCATGCTTTTCGCAGATTAGTGATGAGCGTTAGCCGATCACTTCTTCTTCGCCGCCACGGCCTGCGATGATGATTTCGCCGGCTTGTTCGAGCTTCTTGACTGCGTCGATGATGTTGCGCTGGGCTGCTTCCACTTCCGTGATACGCACAGGGCCCATGTACTCCATGTCTTCCTTGATCATTTCGCTCGCGCGAGCTGACATGTTCTTGAAGACGTGCTCCTTGAGCTCTTCGCTCGCGGTCTTGAGCGCGTAGGCCAGTTCGTCGTTCGAAACTTCGCGCAGCAGGGACTGGATACCCTTGTCGTTGACGCGCAGAAGGTCTTCGAAGGTGAACATGAGCTTCGCGATCTCGTTCGCGAGTTCCGGATCTTCCTCTTCCAGCGCTTCCATGATGTTGCGCTCGACCTTTTGCTCGACCTGCGTAAGCACCTTGGCTGCGCTTTCGACGCCACCAGCTTTGGAGTATTCCATGTTCACAAGGTCCGAGAGGCGCACCTTGAGAGCTTCTTCCACCTGGTTGATAACCTCGGGCGAAGTTTGCTCCATGCGCGCAAGACGGGTGATCACCTCAAGCTGCTTGCGGCGATCCTCAAGACCACTCAGCACAGCAGCGCCCTGCTCCGGCGTGGAGTAGGACAAAATGAGCGCAATCGTTTGCGGGTGTTCGTCCTGAATGAAGGTGAGCAGGTTGTCGCTCTCCGTCTTTTCCAGGAACTTGAAGGGCGAAGGACGCACGCTGGCTTCCAGCGTTTCGATCGTCAGGTTCGCCTTATCTTCAGGCATGGCCTTGCGGATCAACGCCTTAGCGTATTCCATACCGCCTTCATCAATGAACTGCTGCTGCACGTTCATTGAATAGAATTCTTTGAGAACCTCGTCGCGCAGATCCTTGTCTACGGTCTCGATACGCGCGATTTCCTGAGCGATGTCCTGCACCTGTTCGGCCGGCAATTCACCCATGACCTTGGCGGCCAATTCGGCGTCGAGGGAAATCATGAAGACCGCGGATTTCCGCACTCCACTCAAGTCGTCGCCTTTTAGCTTATCCTTTGCCATGCCGTGCCCACTCCCCTCATCGGTGCGGCTCGCTGAACCGTCGTCTCATCCAGCTTCAATAATCTGCTTCCAAGCAAGCTCTCAGCGACTTACAGCAGTCGTGGAAAGCTTGTGGGTTGAGAATCCGAAGGCGCGAGGTTGTTACCTGCGCCTTCGGAACTCGAATCCCACGTGCTGGAGAGGCTACTCTAGCAATCTGTCTAGTCTGATGGGAGCAACTACTTGCCCATAATCATCCAGCGCTTGACCAAGTTGGCGGCAGCGACTGGGTTCTTCTTGATCAGGTCAACGACCTTTTCACGCACCAGGTTGCCTTCGAGTTGCTCGACCGGAGGCAGTCTCGGTACTTCTGGCATGGGCTCTGGCGAGTCATCGGCGTATTCTTCATCCACCAATGAGAGAGGCTCCGGAGCCGACTTCTTCACCATGATCATGAGTCCGATCACAGAACCGATTCCAAGGAGCAAAAGCAACGCTCGCACAATGTTGGTCTCTGAGAGCAGGCTGTCGACCATTCCACCGGCGCCGCCACCCATGCCGCCACCGATGCCTGCCATTGCGCTGTCAGGAGCAATGGTGATCGAGACGTTGCCAGCCGAGACGTGCGTCGCGGTCTCAACAGCGCGCTGGATCTCAGCAATCTTTTCAGCGGTGAGCTGATCTTTGTGCTTATCAGAGAGGCGGACCGTGATCGAGCTTTCGCTGTAGTCGATCTTGAAGGGCGTCGTCTGATCCTTGCGCTCACTGGCGACATCGTAGTCGTACTTCGTGAGGCCCATTTCCATTGAGCGCTTCTCTTGCAGCTCGCGGCGACCTGGATCGTTGATGCGATCGCGTTGCACGTCCATCTCAACGCCGGTCGTGCCGGCCTTGGTGGTGCCTTCGCTTTGCTCTTCGCTCGTTTCTTCGTAGGTCGGCTTGGCCGGGCCAGTCAGCGTCCGGGTTTCCAAGCGGCTCTTGGTGGGGTCGATCACGACTTCCACTTCTGCGTGGGCTCCGTAAGGCATCAGCAGATCTTCGATCTTGCGCTTCCAGTTGCGCTCGTAGCGCTCCTTGTGCGTCTGGACCGTGATCGCGCTGCGCCAGTCTTTGGTGTAGACGTAGGGCGTGCCGGTGAAGTCCATCAGGCGAACGCGCTCAGGATCGAGCGTTTCCCATGAGCCACCGACGAGTTCGCAGATCGAGGCGACTTGCTCTTCCGTCAGGCGAAGCTGATCAATCAGCTCAACCGTAACAGCGGCTTTGGCCAAGATGTCTGGCGAAGAAAGCTGGTAGTTGAAGGGTTCAGCGGCAGGCGTGAGGATGACCTCGGCCTGCGAGATAAAGGGAAGCGCTGAGAGCGTATCCGCGATGATCTCTTGCTGTTCCTTAAGAAGCGTTTGCCGCATACGGGAGTCCGTTTGCGTCAGGTTCGATTCCTTAAGGAAGGCGTAGCGGTTGCGGCCATCAGGCAGCATGCCGAAGCTGGTCAGGATCAGCGCTGAGCGCTGTTCGAGATCTTGCGGCACCTTGATCGAGCCGGACTCCATGTCGTGACGCGCTTCGATGCCGTATTGCATCAGCTTGCGTACCGCAGCTTGCGGATTCGACACGGGGACTTCGAGCGCCTTGTAGCCCGCCTCGCCGGGGCCGAAGCTCGTGATGAGCACGACGAATCCAATCAGGATCATCGCACCAATCGCACTGAAGATAATTTTTTGGCGAGCCTCAAGCTTGCCCCACGACTCTTTCCATTTTGAGGAATAGAGACGCACATAATCCATAACAGCCATTTAACAGGGCCTCCTGCGCGTTCGCATCCTTGGCAATCAGCAAGCCCACCTTGCTGAGTAGCAGGAATAGCGAAGCACAAAGGTGCTCTACACCACTCAATTCACACACGGGCAGACTATAGCGGCGTGATTCGAATGGCCGCAAGGTGCTCGATTGAAGCGCTTCCAAAGTTTTTTCGGAATCGACTAAAGCTGACACCCTGAATCTGCCGATAGTGTGCAATGGCGACGTTTAGATTTAGGGCCTCCTGCACACCACTCACACACGCAGCTCCCCGAATCGCTCTCGCCCCAGTCTCCACAAGGCCCCGCGCCACTTGCGTTTGAACTCGCAGTGCTCGTGGATGCTTCGGTTTAGGCCTGTCAGCGTCTTGTGGATGGATTTGGGCGCATTCGAATCTCCGCGCTTTCCCAAAGGTTTCCGTGCGTTTTCCAACGTGTTCTCCACGCGAAAAGTCCGTGACTCTATCCACCAACACACCCCTCGTCTCGCATCAGCGCAGGCGATTGTGCGGCAATCAATCGCGAATTGCGTTTTCCGAGCGGAGAGCGCGGGGTGATTTCAACTAGAAGTAGAAGAAGTCGTCAAACTTCGCATAGCTTGTAGGCGGAACGACGCAGCGCCCCCTTTTAGGGCTATCTAGCGTTAGATTGGTCAAAGGTGTGCGGCGTGCCGCTCATTTCATGTTTCTGGATGAGGGGCAAAGCGAGCGCGGGCTTCTTGGTGCTCCAAGCTGGATCAATGAAAGATCAGGAGGAATCTCGCGCGAAGGCGCCAAGAGTTGTTAGAGCAGTAATCGATTCCGTTTCGCCGCCGTCATCCCGACTGGAGCCGAAGGCGGAAGGGAGGGATCCCTTCTCGGAACGCTACAGTCTACGGATTGGTGCAGTAGCACTTCTCGACAAGGGATCCCTCGCGTCGCGGCTACGCCGCTCCCTCGGGATGACGAACACTTCGATCAAAACGAATCGAACACCGCTCTAGCTCTGCCGAGAAGGGGAGATCGCCTCCTCTTCATTATTGAAGCTCGGAGACAGCGATATTCTTTACGCTTAAAGCCAACGACCAAGCAACCCCCTCTGCCGCGAGAGCGTCGAGAATCGACTGGCGCATTTTGCTCATCGTGGAGATTCAGTTTGATTTCGAGGCCTTCGCTGCATGAGTCAGAACGCTCCGTAGCCAGCGAGATAGCTCTTTGCAAAGATCTGTCGCGCTCGAACGAGCCTACCGGATTCAAACGCTCAGGCTTCGGGCTTGAGTTCTCAGCCTGCAGTCTCGCCTGCGAGAACTCCTCCAGCACTCCCTTCGAGATCGGGAGCTGGATTCGGTACGCATCGCCATTCCGCTTTGTGCCAACGCGCAGCGCTCTGTATTTCTCTGTGCCTCCGTGCCTCCGTGTTAAATCCTGAATCCTGAATCCTGAACCCCGGCTGAATTGGTGCAGCCGCTTTTGGACAACCCATCCCCTCCATCCCGATCTTGCTATGCTCCCTCGAAGCGCGCAGGAGCGTTCGAAGCAGCGAGTTGAGGCAAGCATGAACAAGATTTGCGTGATCGGTTTGGGGCGCTTTGGGCTGGAGCTGGCGGAACGCCTCGCAGCCAACGGCATGGAAGTCATGGCCGTTGACAGCCGGCAGGAGTTCGTCGATCGCGTCAAGGACAAGGTCGCGCTGGCGGTTCGAGCCGACGCAAGAAACGTCGAGACCTTGCGCAGCTTGGGCGTGGACACGATGGATCTGGTCGTGGTCGCAATCGGCGAAGATTTTGAGGCAGCCGAGCTCGCCCTGATGGCAGCGCAAGAGCTGAAGGTTCCCCGCATCATCGCGCGCGCAAATGACCATCTGAAGAAGCGCATTCTCCAGCGCTTGAACGCCGACATGGTGATCATGCCGGAAGAAGAAGCCGCTATCCGCTTGGCTCAGCGCCTTACGATGAGCAAGGCAATCGAATCGCTTGAGCTTGATAAGGACCACTCGATCGTTCACATGGTCGCGCCGGTGAAAACTGTCGGCGTCGGCATGGCGAAGCTCGATCTTCGCAGGCGCTACGGGATCAACCTGGTGGCGATCAAGCGCAGAGCTTCGCACACCATGATGCTGACCAAGGAGCAGCTCGCTGCTAGCTCGACCAGCACGGAGAACGATGGCCGCGTCATGATTCCGGGCGGCGACACGGAGATTCACAGTAACGACGTGCTGATCGTGGTGGGTAAGGACGAGAGCATCGAGCGCTTCATGCGCGATCACGAATAGGCGTTGAGCGCGCTATTCTTTCGCGTCGGGCTCGTCGCTCTCAGGCTTGTCCTTCTTCGATTCGTTCCAGAAATCGTCGAATTCGTTGCCGGATTTGGGCTTCTCTTCGCCCTCTTCTTTCGGCTGATCTTCAGGCTCGCCCGTGGGGAGCTTGACGCTGCCCGGATCGCGCCGCGCCTGATCTTTCCGCACCTCACGCATGATCTCAGTGACCCAGCGGCGAATTGCGAACTGCTCTTGCAGGCCGCCCTCGTTGACGGTGCGATCAAGCGCCATCCAGTCCATGCCGGTGAACTGAGGGGCTTCGGCCAGCAGCTTTTCCGCCTGCGCTTTCTCTGATGCGCTCATGTCTGGTCGCAGCCAAAAGTTCATGCCCAGCGTGTAGGGCTCAGCGAGAATCTCGTCTTGGCCAATGAAGTACCAGGTGTAGACGATCCTGCCGAGGCAGATCGTGTTGGGATCTTCGAGCACCTGCTTGAGGTCCGCCACGGTGTAGAGCGAGCGTTCGGGAAAGCCTAGCTCCCCCACCGCTGCACTTGCTCGCACTGGTGGAGCTGGCTCTTCTTTCTCCGAGCTCGCATTGGTCGCTTCTAGGAGTGGATCTTCCGCCTTCGCGCCTTCACCGCCGCCGCTCAGCGTTGAGGTGTTGGCGTTCGGATCGGCTTGATCCGCTTCATCGGTGCTGCTGCATGCGCTCGTGCAGAGAGCGAGTAGGGCAAGCATGGCGAGGGTCGACTTCATTGGATAATCCTCCGGAACAAGGGCGCGTTGATCTTAGCAGAGCCTGAGCCGCTCGTGCGAACGCGCTTAGCGAAGGTGCTGGTGATTCGCTGCAATCGCAAAGCGCACCGGCCATTCGACCGATGCGCTTTGTTTGATCTCGCGTTCGAGTGTTCTCATCCAACTAGTTGCGGCCACCGAAGATGCGCAGCAGATAGAGGAAGAGCAGCACGACGTTCATGTAGATCGACATCGCGCGGAAGATCGCCATCGGCTTCGCATGGGCAGCGCCCACGGAGTTGCCGAGTGCTTGCGCCTCGCGCTTGGCCATCTGCGTGTCGTAGGCCGTGAAGCCCACCAGCGCCACAACGGCGACGATACTAATGATGTAGCTTAGCCCCGAACTGCCCACGAACATGTTTGCCACGCTCGCGATGATGATGCCGATGAAGGCCATCCCGCAGAGCGCGCCAATGCCACTCAGGTCTTTCTTGGTCGTCATGCCAACGATGGTCATTACTCCAAACATGCCACCTGTCGCCGCTAAGGCCATCGGGACGGCAGTCGGATTGACCTCCATGTACACCTTCAAGTAGACGGACACGATGACCGCCATGATCGTTGAGTAGATGAAGTAGACCGCTGTCGCTCCGCCTGCGCTCATCGAACGCATGCGTCCGTGCAGGAAGAACACGATCACGAGCTGCAATCCAACAGCGCCGTACATGACCGCCGGTGTGAACGCGATTTCCTGAACTGCAGGCACATAGAAGATCGCGCCTGCAACCGCAGCCGTGTAGACCAAGCCCATGAACATCCAGGCGTAAACCTTGGACATGTAAGGCATCGCGCCAGCAATCTCTTGCTGGTACATGGCTCGTTCAGCCGCCCAAGGATCTTGGCCGTATGCCGCTTCCGGCGCGCCGCCTTGGTATTGATTCTGGTTGTAGTCGGGATAGCCCTGACCACGATTGTATCCGTTTTGCATCGTTTTCTCCTCGTCCCCGGCTGCCTTCAAAGCAGCGTGAGATCACACAAGCTTGGTACGATTGAGCGCTTTGACTTGCCCATGCAATCAGGCGAAAAGAAGGCTACCTGAAGTTGCACATGGACTCCAGCGAAAGCGGGGCGCTTGGATCGAATTTCCGCGCAGCCCTATTTGTCCGCGCAGCATTCTTCGAAGAAGCTGTACGCCAGTTTCCACGCGCGGTCGGCCGTGCGCTTGTGGTAGGCCGAGCCACTCTTCTTGTCGTCGCCCGCGTTCGGATTGGTGAAGCTGTGAACGGCGCCGCCGTAGAGCACAACCTGGAAATCCACCTGCGCCGCTGTCATCTCTTGCTCGAAAGTCGTTACGGCTTCCATATTAACGTAGAAGTCCTCGGCGCCGTGCTGGACGAGCACCTTGCACTTGATCTGCTCTGCATCTTCCGTGTTCGGCGTATCCAGATTGCCGTGAAAGCTCACCACGCCCTGCACATCCGCGCCTGAACGCGCGAGTTCCAGCACCGTGCCGCCACCAAAGCAGAAGCCGATCGCCACGACCTTCGAGGCATCGCACTGCTTCATGCCCTTCAGCTCGTCAAGCGCAGCTTGAGCGCGAGCGCGCAGCAGCGCACGGTCAGCGCGATACTTGCCCGCTTGCTTGCCAGCTTCGCCAGCATCCGCAGGACGCACGCCCTTGCCGTAGATGTCGGCTGCAAAGGCAACGTAGCCCTTTTCGGCCAGCGCATCACAGCGCTGCTTGGTCAGGTCGGTCAGGCCCATCCAGTTGTGAACGACCAGGATCCCGGGGTGCTTCTCGTCGCCCTTGGGCCGTGCGACGTAGCCCTCAAGCGTTGTTTCACCCTGCGTGTATTCGACAACTTCGCTTGTTACGTTCATAGCTTTGCCCTCGGCTTTTTCGGGCTGCTTGGCGTCGCCAGCTTTCTGGGCTGAGCTTTGCGTGCAGCCGCTCAACGCGAGCGTGGCGATCATCAGCGCCATGGCAACAAAGCCTAGCTTCGAGTGATTTTGGATTTGCAGCATCTTCATCGCTTCTCTCCTCTGGTCGGCATTTCTAGATCGCGCGGGGCTATGCGTGCCCCAGCGCGATTGGTTTTTCTTGTTGCGAGGAGTATCGCAGAGTTTCGGCAAGAATCCAGTTCGACTCAGCAATCGCTTCTCTCGATTGAACGCTACGCAATTCGAGATGAAGCAGTCGCTGGAGTACGGCCTGCCCCTAGATTGAACGAGCTTTTTGCAGTTGAGCTTCTAGATCGAGTAGCGCGAAAGCGGGGCTGATGAGAGAGTGCGAATGATCCTCGCCAGCTTCTGGCAATCTCGCGCAGCAAACGCTATGCTCGCGACGTTCAAGTGAACGAGCACAATGCGTAGTCCCCCGCGAGGGAGATGCTTCATTGTTTTCTCGTGGAGAACTGGAATGGGATGAAAATCCTCCTCTAGGCTTTCGCGAGATTGGCGTAATGCAGGACTCGATCCTCTGGAAGGGCCGAAAATGGCTGACGAATCGAAGGCATCAGGCGAGGCCAAGCGGCCCGAAGCTGGCGTCATCAGCAGTGGCGATAAAGTGGCGATTGGCGGCTGGGTACTTGCCGCACTCGTCGTTTTTGGGCTGCTGATTTATTTGCTGACGGCTGGCCCTCAGTAGTTTAGCGCCCTGAATCGTGCGTTTTACGCATGCAATAGTAATCCTTATGCTGGGAGCGTGTCATTCGTGCATGACGCCGCTTGACATCCGAGGTGGATCAACGGAGACTCCACTTCCCCTCCCGGTTCAGACTCTCACTGCGAAGGAGTCTTTTCGTGAAGACTGCCCGCCTACGACGCTACGCGTTTGGAGCAGCGCTTGGGTTTGCCATCTTTGGCGCCTTTGCTGCCACGCTGATTACCGAGCCCCTTCCTGTGGAGGCTCAGGATTCTGAACTCTCCGAGGTGCGAGACGCCATTGGTGAGTACAAGCGCGGAAACTACCGTGCCGCTGTCGAAAAGCTGACGAACATCATGTCGTCAACGACGGAAAGCGGTCGTGTTGCTGCGATCCAAGAGGAAATCGGCCTGCGCCTGCAGCGTGAGTTTGTCGAGAACCGCTTGGCTGATGCCGCGCTACGCGATCAGCTTCAGCGCGTCGGACTTTGGCTCGCCGCTGGTTACACCTCGAACGACAATCTCTCCGGCTTCTCGCGCATCTGGCGCGACCCGGAGATGATCAAGAAGTTCGTCGACGCCTACATCAACGAATCGAACCCGATCCGACGCGAAGAGCGTGGCGGCGTGATTCGCGACAAGTACGGCGAGTTCGCTGTTCCTTATATCCAGCAAGCCTACATGCACGACGAGAACGCGAGCAATCGCCAACTCGCGCGCTCGCTGTTGACCCGCATCGGCTTCCAGGCTGTGCCTGCGCTGATTCAGGTTATGCGCTCAGGCGAAGCTCTGGATCAGGAAACGGCAGCTAAGGCACTTGGCGACATCAATGATGGACGCGCCATTCCTGTGCTGGCTGAATTCGCGGCAAGCTCTGACAACGCCGACGTGAAGAGTAGCTGTGAGAAAGCACTGATCAGCATCAACCGCAACGCCGGCTTCCCGAGTGGCCTCAGCCCGATGGAAGCTTGGATGTGGCAGGCTGAGTCCTATTACCGCAATGCTTCAAGCGGTGGCCGCAGCTCCGTGGCAGGCTCTGACTACGCTGGCAATCTGCCGGTGCTGGTCAATGCCCCCGAGCGCAGCTACACGGTCTGGCGCTGGGAAAGCGTCAGCGATACGCCGGGCCTCTACTTTGAAGAAGTCCCGCTCTGGAACTACGCCGACGTGAACGCCGAAGAGTGCATCATCCGTGCGCTTGATCTGGCCGACGCTGACGAAGCCGGCATGAACAGCGACGACAAGATGGCCGCGGAAGCGTTGCTGGCTTGCATCGCCGTTCACCAGCACACCACTGCGATGGAACGCCTGATGCGCGGCAGTTCCGACGAAGCCAAGTTCATCCGCTCGCTCTTGGGCGAAAGCATGGTTGACGGCGCGACCTACATGCCCCGCACCAGCCACATGCTGGGCTACGCTGAGTCACTGGGCTGGAAGGTGCTGATGGCAGCGCTTGAGCGCTCGCTGGAAGACGGCTATCCCCGCGTGTCGGTTGAGCTTTGCAACTCGCTCCTGCGTCAAGATTCTGACGACATGTTCGAAGACGGCGTGGCTGGCATTCAGCCCCTCGTCGACGCCATGGACAGCGAAGACAAGCGCATCCGCTACGCCGCAGCTCGCGCTCTGATTGGCTTGATCAGCGAGCACCAAGTCGCTGACGCGACGCCCGTCGAAACCACCGAAGAAGCTCCTGCGGACGACGCAGCTGCCGATGACGCAACGGACGCGCCCGCTGAAGATGCAGCGGACGAAAGCACCGGCGAAAGTACGGAAGAGGGCACGGAAGACGCTCCTGCCGATATGGACGGCGACGAGATGGGCGACGAAAGCATGAGCGAAGGTGGCACTGCCACGATCGCGCAAGTGCTCGAAACGGCCATGAACGTGTTCGTCAACTCGCTCGACGAGGTTTCTTTCCGCACTGTCCTGTTGATCGCTGAAGACGAGGCCGTTCGTACCAAGTACTACGCTTCGCTCCGCGACCTCAGAAACTACGCCGTCAAGGTGTACGACAACGTGGAAGACGGCATGAACGAAGCACTCAAGGGCACCGCCTTTGACTACGTCATCCTCGACTGGGCCGCTTCTCAGAAGGCGCTGCGCTTCTGGAATCCGACTCCGCTCTCTGAAGACTCCGCTGACGCTGCTCAGCAAGTTGATATGCCCGTCAAGCTGCTCCGCTCGGACAATCGCACCAAGGATACGCCCTTGCTGCTGATCGTGCCGGACAGCCAAGCCGGTCGCGTGCGCAACAGCATGTTTGCGGACTTCTGGAACCAGGGCAACGGCTTCACCAAGACCGACAGCGTGCTGACCTACACCGAAGGCGTGAACTTCGCTGAAGAGACGCTCGCTCGCTCGCTCGAAACGCTCGCGATTGGCCGCACGGCCGACCTCGACCGTTGGAAGCAAAGCGCGAACGGCTACATCGTCGATTCTTGCGAGATGATTCAAGAGCGCATTGATCCGAACAGCACGGTTCACGACATGAACGCGATGCTCTCGGGCCTCAGCTCTTCCATGAGCAAGGCTGAAGGCCGCACGGAAGGCGCGAAGCTCGCGCTCGCCGGTGCGATCAAGAAGCTCGCGGACTTCTCGGATCTGGACGCTGACACCGGTCGCCTGCTGATCGAAGGTCTCGTCGCTCGCATCTCTGACGACCTCGAATTCGCTGGCGTCATGGGTGCATCGGCTGAGGCGATTGGCGAGCTCTGCCGCAATCACCCGGCCCTCTACACCGAGGGTTCTGGCACCTTCCAAGCCGACTGCTTCGACTCGCTTGTCAGGCTCATGCGCTTGCAGGCCGACGACAGCCGTCTGCAAGGTGGCAACAACGCCGCTGAGCGCGCTCGCTTGCTGAACGCCACGCAGGCTGCCCGCAACTCTGCTGGCCGCGCCTTGGGCAAGATGCCGCTGACCGCCGAGCAACGCACGATTGTGCGTCACGAAGCTCGCGCCAGCCGCCACCTGCCTTTGGAACTGCAAGGCAACCCGCAGAAGGATCGCTTCAACGAAGAGTAAGCAAACTCTTCGAAGCATCAGCATCCGCATCTAGAAGCAAAGGCGGCGCCCGCAAAGCGCCGCTTTTTGCATTGCTGCGCACGGAACGCGAGACGCTTCTATGATCGCTCTGGGGTCAGAACCGCACGAAATCAATCGAGACAAGCTCATGCCTCGCACTCGCATCATTCCAGTTGGACGCGACGTTTTCTGCGTCCAGCGCACAGCTTTCCTCAGTTGCAGCTACTTCATCCGCAGGCCGCGCGGCGTCGTCATGGTCGACACTGGCCTCGACAACGATGCATCTGGCATGCTCGACGCGATGCGCGAAGTCGGCGTCGATCCAGCAAGCATCTACGCAATACTCTTCACGCATTGGCACAACGACCACACCTCGGGCGCTTCGATTCTCAAGGAGCTCTCCGGCGCTCGCGTGTACTACCACGCAGCAGCTCAAGCTCGCTTGACGCGAGAAAGGACAGCGGCCCCGTGGCGCTCAAAACTCGCTCAGCGTCTGCCGGAGACCGGCTTCTTCGCACCATTTCGTGGCTTGCTCGACGCAGCGCCTCTGCAAGCGATTGACGCGGATCAACTGATTGGCGAAGGCGATGTAGTCGAAGATGAGTTTCTCGTGCTCGAAACACCGGGCCATGAGGATGGACATCTCTCTTTTCTCTATCAGCCTGAGAACATCCTCTTCACCGGCGACGCGATCGCCGTCGCCAACGATCACCTGACCTTCATGTCTCGCGTGCTCACCTCAGACTTCAACCATGCCCGCGAGTCGATGCTACGCTGCATCGAGCTTGAACCCAGCGCGTGGTGCCCCGGCCACCGCCATCCCTTGGTCGCAACTGAAGCCGACATGCAAGCCATCGCCGAGCTTCGCACGCGGATTTCCAGCAGCTTCTTCTGGCCGATCATCGGCGCTTAGAGCAATTCTCGCTTGGATTTCGTCGACGCGCCGTCATCCCGAACGCCGGAGGCGGAGGGATGCCTTTTGCGATCGTTAGAGCATTTTTCGTTGCACACGAAGCTCCTCCCCCGCGCAGCGGGCGGAGGTGGCTGAGACGCGCAGCGTCGAAGTCGGAGGGGGCTCCCCTTGCTTCTAACTCAGCAAAAACGTGGGCTAGCAGCGCTTTTGATCGCTACGCGATCATGCCCCCTCAGTCTCGGCTACGCCTCGACAGCTCCCCCGATTTCATCGGTGGAGCGGCTTCGCCAGCGTTCTCGGACAAGCCCTGATTGTCTGCCCCACCCACGTCAGCAAAGCTCGGCGAATCCAAATCGTGAATTGCTCTAGGAGCGTGATAGGGGTGCAATCGTAGGAAGCGTCGGCACTCCCAACGCGTACCGCCTCTCGGGTGCTGCGCACCCTGCGAGTCGGCTGATCCGTTGCGCAACTCGCGTTGCGAGTGCGCTCACTCCTCAGTCCTCGTCGCGACTGCGTCATTTCAGTCGGGATGACGTCGAACACACGATATCCAGAACTGCTGAGATCAACGCGAAGCTCATCCGATCCAAGCTGACACTGGCATCTCCCCGCCTTCCTGCTGATACTGCGAGTGATACCGACGCAGATGAATCGCTTACCTCTGGAGACTTCATGGCCGGCACCGCAACGCTTCCTGCAACCCAAGCCCCAGAATTGATTGTTGAGGCAAAGCGTCCGATGGCGCGCCTGCTCGCCTACCTCAAACCATTCCGCGGCAGGCTGGCCTTCTCGATCAGCTCAAGCGTTGCGAACAAAGTGCTCGACCTGATGCCGCCCCTCCTCGTCGCGTGGGTGATCGATTCAGTCACCGGCACTCCGCCTGAGTGGATTCAAGGCGTCATTTCGAGCGGCGATCCCTGGCACATGGCACAACTGCTTGCAGCGCTGGTCGTGATCATCTTCGGCCTGGAGAGCCTCTTTCAGTGGATGTTCCAGTACGGCTTCATGACCCTCGCGCAGAAGGTGCAGCACGCTTTGCGATGCGATGCTTACGATCAGATTCAGGGCCGCGAGATCGCCTTCTTCGAAGAGCACCGCCTCGGCGAGACCATGGCCATGCTGAACGACGACGTGAATCAGCTCGAACGCTTTCTCAACACCGGCTTCAACGAGTTAGTCCAGCTTGCCACGCTCTTTCTCTTCGCCGGTTGGGTGCTGATGGATCGCAGTTGGGAGCTCGCGCTTTACGGCATGTGCCCGATCCCGGTGATCATCGGCGGCAGCTTGATTTATCAGAAGGTGATCGCGCCGCGCTATTCGCGAGTGCGTGAATCAGTCGGTGCGCTTGCCTCGCGGTTGGAAAACAATCTTGGCGGCATCCTCGTGATCAAGAGCTTCACCGCCGAGAAGTTTGAAAGCGAACGCGTCGCCGATGCATCGTCCGAATACCAAGTCGCGAACTACCACGCGATCAAACTCGCTGCGATCTACGTGCCGCTGATCCGCATGGGCATTGCGCTCGGCTTCGCTGCCGTGCTACTCGTCGGCGCCTACTGGGTGCTGAACAAAACGACCACGGTCGTTGATGGCGTCGAGGTTCAGAAAATCACGGCTGGCGGACTCGTCATGTTCTCGATGATGATTCAGCGCCTGCTCTGGCCGCTCACGCGCCTCGGCAGCACGCTGGATGAGTACGAGCGCGCGAAGGCTAGTGCGCGCCGCACCTTTGGTTTGCTGGATACGCCGAGCACGATCAAAGATCCCGTCGATGCTGAAAGCTTGGGCGAGCGCGCCGAAGGACACGTCGTGTTCGACAACGTCGAGTTCAGCTATTCGCGCGGCGAGCGCGTCCTCAAAGGTCTTACCTTCGAAGCCAAGCCCGGCGAGACGATCGGCATTGCCGGTCCGACGGGCGCTGGCAAGTCCACGCTGATCAAACTCCTGCTGCGTCTTTACGACGTGACCGGTGGCGGCGTGAAGGTCGACGGCCACTTCGTTGACAAGCTCAAGCTCGCTGAGCTGCGCCACAACATCGCGCTGGTCAGCCAGGACGTGTACCTCTTCCACGGCACGATTCGCGACAACATCGCTTATGGCATGGGCGACGTATCGCTGGAGAAAGTCGAAGACGCCGCCAAGCTCGCGCAGCTTCACCGCTTCGTCGAGACGCTTCCCGATGGCTACGAAACGGTGGTCGGCGAGCGCGGCATCAAGCTCTCCGGCGGTCAGCGCCAACGCCTCAGCATCGCCCGCGCGATTCTCAAGGACGCGCCGATTCTCGTGCTCGACGAGGCAACTTCGAGCGTGGATACCGAGACCGAGCGCGAGATTCAGCAGAACCTGCGCAAGCTGACGGCTGGCCGCACCGCGCTGATCATCGCGCACCGCCTCAGCACGATTCGCCACGCCGATCGCATCATCGTGCTGAAGGATGGTCGCGTGAGCGAAGAGGGAACGCACGACGCGCTGATCGCAAGCGGCGGCGTTTACTCCGATCTCTGGCACGTCCAAAGCGGCGACGTTGAGAGCAGCGGCAAGGCGTCGGAGCTGAATACATGAGTGAAGCTCCCGCAATCTCCGTGCGCGGACTGACGAAGCAGTTCGGCGATGTACGCGCTGTCGACGATCTTTCGTTCACTGTCGCGAAGGGCGAAATCTTTGGGCTGCTTGGGCCGAACGGTGCGGGCAAGACTTCGACGATTCAGCTCATGCTTGGTTTGACGACGCCAACTAGCGGCGAGATTGAAATCCTCGGCATGAGCACGAAGAAGCAGCTTCGCGCGATCCTGCAGCGCGTGAACTTTTCGAGCGCCTACATCACTCTGCCCTCGAACCTTACGGTGTTTGAGAATCTCAACGTCACCGCCAGGCTTTACGGCGTGCGAAAAGCAAAGCAGAAGATTCTCGATCTGCTTGAGCAATTCGAGATTCCCGACTTCCGCAAGCGCATCACGGGCGGGCTAAGCTCCGGCCAGCTTACGCGCGTCAATCTTTGCAAGGCGTTGCTCAACGATCCCGATGTGCTCTTCCTCGATGAACCGACGGCGAGCCCTGAACCTGACATCGCCCCC
>Ga0213866_10000682_pt1 | contig 26410 bp, 11 predicted proteins | sample PICome_11_FD_160079 | JGI IMG/M metagenome (GOLD analysis project Ga0213866, IMG submission 160079) | Coastal seawater microbial communities near Pivers Island, North Carolina, United States - PICO284 | ecosystem: Environmental > Aquatic > Marine > Coastal | place: USA: North Carolina... | reverse complement strand
ATATTGAAATAGATCTTACTGCACCATTCACTAAACTTGTAACTGCTAATGCAGTAGTTCCAATTCCAACCAATTGAAGTTTTTGTAAATAACCTTCTTCTTCTACATTATCATCAATATTATCTATACCAGTATTAATAATTTCATCATTGTAAACATAAAGTTCACATTTCAATTCATAAACATAATTCTTTTGCAACTGATAAAATGGTCTTTCGTGCTCAACATATTTTATTTCAAATAATTTATCTCCCAGTGGAAAATAAATTAAATCTCCTTCTTTAGGTCTTTCTGTTAATTTTGTATTCTCCATTGGTTCAATAATGGGTCTTATTCCCAATTCATACCTTTCTTTTGATATTATTAATGTTAAATCATCTACTTCTTGAACCCCAAATTTTGATAGTAAAGTTCCTGCTCCACCAAACCCTTCATAATTATCAATATATGCTTCTATTGGCACAGCAACATTGAATTCTGATCTGGAAACTTCTTCTAATATGGTTTTTTCATTTACAAATATTCTTGGAATATAATAAATTTCTATTCCGAACATCTTAATGTGTTCATTTACAAGGTCTTGAACTAAACCTTGTTCTCCAGAAGATCCGTGTAGAAAAAATGGATTTAATGGCATAATACTAACCTATCATATCGAATGGTGGTAATTCATAAGTAGAAGACATTTTTTCCATCAATGCTGCAATTTCTTTCTCTCCATCATCATACATTTGTCTTCCATTTAGTTCTACTCCTCCAGGTAACTTAACTCCCTGGAACTTGATGAGATTTTGACCCCACTGTTTTTTAATTAATGCTGTTAAGTATGGTTTTAAGAATGAATCATTCCATACTTGTGGTGAATCTGCTGGATCCAAAAGTCTATAACAATCAATAATTAAATATTGTCCAGGTCTAAGCATTCCCCAATCAACGTCCAAATATAACCTATCTTGTCTCTGATTGTATCTTATTTGTTTTTTTGTGCTTAATAAAAAATCTATATCTTCAAGATATCTCTTAACCATACTATAACTTAAAAGTTCTATAGAACTCCAATTATAAACTTCATTTAAAAATAATTGATATTTTACACTAAACATTCCACTAGAAATTGAGTTAGCACCCTCAAAATTCATAACTTTATTAATTCCCATAACATAATCTGGTATTTGTATATAATTACCAGTCTCAAAATAATTAAATGATGTTGGAGTCCCTGCAATAGTTGTATCAACAGTGGTAGTCGTAATTCCAACTCCCCCCATTGTTGCGGTTCCTCTATCAATATCCTCTTGAGTAACTTTATACTTCAAAAACGTTTGAATAACCCCATCAAAATGACGTTCATAAAAAAACTGCAACGCATCATCAACCAAATCTTCTATTTGTTCATCAGCAACATTAATTTCCAATACAGGATATCCAAGTTTCCTTTTGCAATAATCAATTAATTCTGTTCTGGTTGTTGGTTTTGCCATGTTAGTTATTCTTGCTTAAGTTTAATAATAAACTTTTAATATCATTTATATCATTCTTTAAACTATTTAAGTCTGATTCAATTTTATCAATTCTATTCGAATCTCTTTTTTTAATTTTTCTTAATTGCAAATAAGATTCGTATCCATTTCTATCAGTATTAATAATCCCATTAGTGATAGAATCTCTAACGAGATTATTATAACCTTCTACTTTTAATTTTCTATTATCTTCCATCATGCTAGGGCAATTACTCTCAAATCTTTAATTCTTGGTGGATTTGACTGACTTGTTGAAGATCCAATAATTTTAATACTGAAGTATTTAAACTCTGGAAGATCATCAGCAGTAAATACATAGTCACTAAAAGTGACATCATTGGTATTTGATGATAAAACGTCAGATTTAGTGACTTTTTTATCTGGTAAACCATCAGATAGTGAAATATCGATAATGTTATCATTTATATCCAAATTGTTGTATCCAGGGAATGGATAATAAATTGGTTCTCCATCTAATGAATTTGATATTGAATAAAATGCTCTAATATCATTAAAGGTATTTACATGCGCAGAAAGCAATAGTTTAATTGAAGTTGCTGGATTTTCCAACTCAACTGGTAAATTGCAGTAAATAAATTCATTTGGATCAGAATTCAATGAAGAAGTTCTTGGATCATTTACATAATCAGTTATTGGAGCATTTACTCTATTCGTCGTAAGAATTACACCAACTCTATCCAAATCAATTACTGGAGAAATTCTATTATCCCCAGAAGAAAGTGACATCTCCAATTCTAAAGATTTATTTGCAATTAAATTTGTATTATGAACTGTTTCATTAACTGTAGATGTAATTAATTTTGGTTCTGTAAAATAATTAGTTTCATCTAAGGTAATATCTACTATTGGACTCTCTAAGAATGATACTTCATTTCCATCTACACTCGTTCCTGTTATACTCTTAAGTTTTGCTGTTACATTAGTTTCTGGCAGAACTAAAGTTTGTACAATAGGTCTCATTGATTCATATTGTATATTTTGACTTGCATTTACAATCTCTCCACCAGAAGATTTTGAATTCTTAATATATAGTTTTTGTACCAATGGATCAGAGTCTCTGTCAATACCATTCTCCGACATATTAATTTTTATGTAATAATAATCAAAACCTATAGACCTTGGTACAAGAGCATCTTGAAGATAATGTATCTTATTAATTCTTCTTAAAGAAATTCCATTATTTTCATACTTAAATACGGTATTTTCTTCTGGATAAGAAGAAGCTTGCGTATTATCTACTTGTCTGGTAATACCCGTCAAAGTTCCATTAGATATTCCAGTGTATGAAAGAATCTCATCATTTATTAAAATATAACCTGGGTTTGATGCACTAACATCGAGATTCTCAAAAGTTGTAAAGTTAACAGTGCTAGCAACACTAACAGGACCAGAATCTGAAAATTCATATGCTGAAGTTAGTATAGTTGATTCAATATCAGATCCAACATTAGAGATCTCAACAACATTTGTATTTGAATGCATTGCATGATTTTTATGGTTTACTTTAATATGCAAACCATCTTCAAATATTGAAGAGAGTTCTATATTAGAAATAACAGAATCTGTTCCACTATCTCTGTTTAAGATTGTATTGATTGCTCCAAGAGAATTTTCATATCTCAATGGTTTTGATACATTATTCTCAAAATTACCTTGAACATTATCTACTATTATTTGATTTATTCCGTTGATATTGTCTACGGTAAGTTGTATGTTTTTACCTAAAGGTTGTAGACCAATTGTGTCTGCAGTTAATACATCACCATCTTGATATCCAAATCCACCAGAATTAATTGTTGCTCCAATTGCAATTCCATTGATTCCTCCAGAAGCACCTATTGTAATATCTGCTGTAGCATCTTTACCATAACCAGTTATTGACCTAAGAGATACATTATTAAAAGTGAGTGAGGTTCCATCGGATGGTGTATATCCAATTCCTGCATTTGATATTGTTAATTCGCCAGTTGCAGATCCACCATAACCAACATAATCTCCTCTTACAAAATCATTTCCTTGCTGTTTAATAGTATTTCCAACTTCTATTGATGAAACATCTACTAAATCTGTAGTTGTTATTACTACTTTTCTGGATTCGTATTCTAAAGGATCTGAAACTAAAGTTGCTATTTGGTCGTTGCCTAAATCCAATCTTGGATTGAAGAACGATATTGTACCAGGAGAATTAATATTATATGATGCAGCATAAAGGTTAAATTTCAAATCCTCATATTGACTTGCAGTCCATGTGGATCCATTTTGTGATTTAAATAGAGATCCCAAATCTGGTTGTTGTGAAACAAGAGTTTGTCTAGATTCTTCTTGAAGTAAAGTTGAAACATCAACTTCACCCATCTTAGAAATCCAAACCGTATATTCATTGGAGTCACTTAACAAAACTAAAGCATGTTCTTTATTACCCTCCAAATATACTGGAGATGGAAATACTATTTCAGTCGCATCTAAAGAATCTTCAGATTCAAAAACATTACCCGCTGTTACATCTAAAGTAACTTCCGAAAATGGATATACTTCGTTTGTTGGATATCCATTTTGCATGGGTCTCAGTTGAACTACAACTGGTAGAATGGGGTCTATTGTTCTAAAATAAACGTCAACAGATGTTACAAAAATACCATTTGGTTCTGAAACAAAGAATGATTGAGCTAAAGGATCCCTCCTATTGAACATTCTTCTAAGCGCTTGAGCAACTGATCTAGGTGGTCTTCTTCTAGGTTGTGGGCGAGGAGGCCTCCTCGGTTGTCTACGACTATTACCACCTCCACCACTAGTATTATCAACTATAGGTGGTGTTGGTGTTACTACTGGTGGTCTAACACTAACTCTTCCTCTAAATGTACCTCCTGATGGGCGTACTGCACTTGGTGGTCGTGCTGGTGGTGGAGGTGGTGGATCTGGTATAGTTACAGTAGTAGTTTCTTGATCTTCAGTTACTGCAGTTGTTACTTGAACGTCTGGTACTGATGGTCTAGTCTCACTAGTCTCTACAACTTCAAATCTTGCTTTTCTTGTGGATCTTATTGTCTCCTGGACAGTATTCATTGTTCCAGAAGCAAAATATTGCTCCTCACCAAAACTATCCACCAATCCACCAATAGTAGTATTAGTTGAACTATTTGTTAATCTAAAGACCTTAGTTCCAGATTCAAAACTTGGATTTGATGGTACATTTGGATTTGGAATAAAGAATGATCCCTTTACAGATCCAATAGCATCAGTAAATAATCTTACATTAACTACTTCAGCTTCTCCATTTCGACCCCTCAATCTCATACCTGGAACAATATATCCACTGTATAAAGACTGATTATTTTCAGATAACGATCTAGTGTCTACATTTAATAGTATAGATGAGCTGGAATATTCATCTGGTACTGTATAATTTTGGTCGTATGGACTTTGTACGTAAATATCTGTTGGATTTGCTATTGGTCCATATTTATGGTTTGATTTCGCAACTCTAAAAGTAATTCTTGGTAAAGATCTACCAAAGAATAATCTTCTTCCTCTGAAAAATCTTCCTCTTCTTCCAACATTAACACCTCTAACAAGATCGCCAACATTAAAAATTCCTCTAATCATTCTAATCTCGATTAGTTTTGGAATTATAAACTTATTTACATCTTGATCATCAAAAAATCCATATAATCTTGTGTATGGCTTGAATCTTCTGGCAGTAAATTCTATATTTCTAGACCTCATGAAAGGAATAACAGAAGTGCTAACTACCCTGTCTCCCTCACTCTTGGTTTCAATTTGCTCAGATACTCTTAATCTCTTACCATCTCTTTGATCAAAACCAGTTTGTGTTGTAGTGGTTACAGTTGTTGTAGTTACATCTCTAACATCAGTTCTAACTGTTGAATTTCCTCTTCTAGTACTACTTTGTGCTCTCCAGTTACTTCTGGTAGTATTAGAGGTGCTTGTTGAAGTAGATCCTGTCCAAGTGGTTTCCCAAGAACCCCATACAACAGGACCAAGACCAGTTTGTGGATCATAACCAGCATACTCTAGTTGTAATCTTGTTTGAGTATAATCATCCGATGTTATTGATTGTGGTTTTAGTCTTGTTTGATCGATCCAAATATCTGATGATGGGAATAAATCAATTGATCCTTTATAACTAGTTACTAGATATGGTGTTACATTTTCTACTCTAGTTGCAAATGGATTTTGTAAATAAACGTCCTCATCATAATCTAATGTTAATAATTGACCAGTTTTTCTTATATTTGATCCAATGAGGTCATTAACATCTTCTGAGTCTGCAAATGAAATTGATGTAGTTCCAATTCCCAGCAAAGATCTTCCACCAAGAACTAAGTCAATTTGTGTGGTAAAATGTGATGGTCTTAGTTCTAAGTTTGTTGGATCAATACTGTTTGTTATTCTAGATGTTTTGATTTGAGTGTTTCTAGTACTAAAATTATCAACATAAATCCCAGACTTAAATCTTGTTAAACCGTTTGAATCTGGAATTGTTAATGACTCTGTTTTTGTCTCTAAAAGTGACAGTGCAGTATAGTATTCTAAATTATTAATTCTTTCTTCTAACTGCGCAACATCCCCCATTCTGTATCGCTTATACTTATTTAATTTTATTTCACAATCATCAACATCGCATAGATATGGTGGCATTGATATTGATGCTACTTCAATAGAATCTGCCACATTTAATGGTGGAAGTGGATTTTCCGAAGGAACACCACTTATTAATTGAAATTCACCAGTTTTTAGTAGGAATATTTTATCAATTCTTCCCAAATAGTGTGAATATGTTAAACGTATTGCCCCATCAGATGCTAGGATATTTTTTGCAGAATTATTAGAATCAGAAAACTGCCTTGAAGAAAATTCAAATGGTGAATTGCTAGATGATGCACTAAATTCTATAACTCTTGGTCTTATATCAATTATATCTGATGTTCTTACATCATTTTTAACGGATAGTAAATCACAGTAATCAAATTGTGAGTATGAGTTTACTATAGTAAGATCTCCATTTTCTGAAGAAGAAAATTCCCCAGATTCGAAAATTATTCTTATTTGATTTCTTGGACTCTTAACATTTTCTTTTCTAATTATTCTTGAATAATCGCAAATAGTATCTCTTTGACCAGAATCTAGAGTATATCTATTTGTTATGTTTGTGGATCCTTGACTAACATCAGAAACTGTTCCTAAAATATTACTTGTTTTGGATTTAATGGTCTCTCCAGGTAAAAATGCTAAATCACTCAAATAAGTTATGTATATTGTTGAAGAATTAAGTTTTTCTATGTAAATTGCTTCAGCTTCTGAAGTTTCACCAACAATAACTTCGGAAATTATCAAATCATCTGTTCTACCAGTTTGTCCATTTAAGTTTGATAGTACTAATGAAGGCAATACTGGAGCATTTGAATCTGATGATTCAAAAATGCCATATATTTTAGTTACATCTGGTTCTAGCAAGCATATTTCTTTATCTTGTACTCTTAAACCATATCCATAATTACCATATTGTAATCCATCATCTAATGTAGTACTTCCAATACCAGAAGAAACTAAACTAGATTTGTTTACTATTATTGAATTTGCTCTATTTGCAGTTTTTGTTCTACTAGTAATATTATTTTTTGATAAAGTTGCTATAAGTCTTCCACTACCATTAACCGACATTCCATATATTGTTAATGACTTTGATCCTTCACCAAATAAAAACTTATCTTCTGTTAGAACTTCAAATTCTCCATTAGAATTTACTAATACATATCTCTCCTCATCAAAAGGCAAAAATGCTTCATCAGATCCACACTGGATGGTGTTAGTTACACTTTGATTTATTGTTATATTAAACTCTTTTTTAATTGTAATCTCAGAATCTGTTAGATCTATATTAGAAATATACTTTTTTGGTAAAGGAGTGTATAATGTATTATCTGTTGATGATTTTAATTTTGCACCAATTTTTCCAAAATCTAATGCAATCGCTTCAACAGAAGGTAGACTTCCATAATTTACACCTGTAACTGCAGTAATTCCTTCAATTTGAATTGTGTATTCATCAACTACACCTACCACTTTACCATAAGTCTTATATTCTGGAGATGATATAGTAGTATCTGTATATGAAACATGATCACCAACTTTAAATATTTTATCTAACTGAGTATCTGAAGATGTAACCTCAGATATACCACTTGGATTTGCTAACCCAATTGAAACCTGCCCAATACCATTAACTACAGAGAGTTTAGTGTCTGCATTAAAAGTTTGACCAACTCCAACTTCACTATACAAAGATTTTATATCTGAAGTTTTGTATTCGATTACATTGTTTATTAATCTATTACTATCTATACCATTTAGGATTAATTTTTCACCTTTTATAAACCTTCCTTTAGTATTATAAACTGTTGCAATACCAACATTGGAAGTAGAATCAAATCTCAAGAAACCACTGGCACCGCTAGATTTTCCTTGAACATAAGTAGATTTTGATGCAACAAAACCTGCATTTAAACCAATCTCTGTGTAGAATTGAATGTCATATAGAGATATATCCCAGGTATTTAATTCTGGAATAGTTGTATCATAAGAACCTCCTTCTAGAGAATAATCATACACTCTAGATACACCTATTTCTTTTCCATTTACACTAAAAGAATCTGCACCAATTCTTGTATCTCTTAGACTTATTACGGATGAAGTCGTAAATCCAATTCTGGGAGCACCAACAACCCTATTCAGTGCAAGTGTTGGTCCAGTAAAATAATTAATAGATTGATTTTCTAAAGTATTTGTTGTTCTTGGCTTCTCAAAATCTAAATATGTTGGGGAAGTATATTCTACTTCATACCCTCTAACATATGCTTTTCCAGGAGATATTTTATAAGTCCCAATACTTTCTCTGGGAATATTTCCATTTCTAGTTAATTGTCCAGTTTTAAATACTCCATTATTTCCTTTTCTATCATCTAAAGTATCTTTTGCAGATACTGAAAATGCATTAACGTAAAAATCTCCAGATTGATCATATGTTCTTCTTGCAAGCTCATCTGCAACATCATTATAAACCGATCTATTAAATGCGTTTTCTACAATTCCAGATCTTACAATAAAAAGTTCAACAAAATTTTCATTCTTAGTAACTTCAATAGGTTTTTTTGCTAAAACAGCTCTTATTTGTAGTCTATCTGCACCAGGAGCAGCATAGTTATTAAATCCAGAAGCATTATCGTTTAATGTACTATCTTGCCCAGAAGTTATAATATTCTCAAAGATATCAAATCCTACTCTATAAGTTGGATTATTTTTTTGTGCTTCTAAAATTAAAGTTTGTGGTAAAACCTTTACAAAAGTTCCTCTTAAATAATAAATTCCTTCTTCAATAAAAACAGCAGATCCTACAGAAGTAGATTGTGAAGGTGCTGTACTTGTAAATGCTTGTCCCTGTTGAAATACTGCACTATTAGAACTTAAATTTTCTTCCAATATTAATAATTCATTATCATCAAATACTGATTTGTTATCATTTCCAGTTGAAAGATAAGTTAAATAAAGTGTTATGTAACCCCTTTCAGAATAACTTGCATCAACAGTATCAATTACTCTAGCTTTTAAATTTGAGTTTTGTCCTCTAATTACAATACCAGATAAATCATCCCTGAAAGATTCTAATGATGTTCCCAAATATTGACTTTCTACCTCAACACAATTCAATTTATTGGTATATGAGTAGTTTCCTGGAATAACTACAGAACCTTCTTTGAATAAATGCGTTCCAATCTGCTCAATCTGATTTTGTAAAATTGACTGTACAGTAGTCAGTTCTCTAGATTGTATGGGAATTGATGGTTTAAAAAGAACTTTATGGAATCCTTTTTGTGGATCATAATCGTCAAAATAAGGGGATATATTAAGATTAGTTTCTTGTGGCATGATTTTATCTGAATTTAGAATTGTAATACAACTTTAATGTCTTCTCTTTGATTCACTGATCTGGTAATTGCTGGTCTATTATCAACATAAATTATGTTCCCAGAATACTTTTCTACCTCGGGTAAAGCAACACCATTTACAAAATTCTGCCCCAAATAATATGTTTTATTATTTATGACAGTACTTATACCAGGATTATTTTGCTGACCAAACCCACTATCAATATATAGGTCGCTTGATCCACCAACAATTTTTAGTTCTCCACCAGTAGATACATCAGATGTAAATTTGTTTATTGATAATCCATAAGTTGGTCGATCATCTATAGATCCATCAGTATTGAATCCAACTATAGATCTGTCCTGCCAATACTTTAAAATTCCTGTTTGACTGTCGTATGAAAGAACTCTACCAACGGCAGTAACACCAGTACCAATTGTTTGTCTTATTATTGAATTTGGTTCATATCTAGTTGTCTTATAATCATCTTCGTTTGGAGCTAAACCAACAACTTTTATTGAGTTTAGAGAACTTACTCTATCGTCTGTAAGTATATTGTTTGAATTATATGCTAATGGGTTCTTAATTATTCCAATTCTAGATATTTTGGTTCCAGTAACAAAATCTGGATTCTGAACATCATTCTCTATTCGCGAATAGAGTAATACGTTTGTAGATCCCAATTCCCTGTATATATCATATCCGTGTCCATTTGTTGGTGGAATAATAACATCAAAAATTGGTGGTGATGCACCTAAAGGTACTGATCCTGCAACTAAATCGACTCTAGCAAAAGTATAACCACTACCACCTTTAGATACAGTAATAGATTCTACTTTTGAATCATTATTTACAACTATAGTACATTCTGCTCCCGTACCATCACCAGATATTGGTACATTTGTATATGTTATATTTGGTGGTCCAACTAAAAGACCCCTATCCTTTATAAAAATATTCTTTAATTGACCACTAGATAATGCATTATTCCTTATATTATTATATTCTGAGTTTGTTTCCCAATCAATTGGGACTGGAATAAAGTTTAATGAGTCAAACTTAACAATATCATTGGGATTGACTGTAAACAAATACTTCCATATATAACCATCACCACTAGTTCCCGCTACCCTTGGTTCTAAGTCAGTAAAATTTGGTTCATCTAGAGATGGTTTTCCACTTGTATTTTCTGGATCTGTGCCATTATTTAAACAAATATATACCCTAAATTGACTATTGATTACATAAAAATTTGAAGAATATAAACTTGTTTTGTTAGAAGGTTTAGATAAATTTGTCCTAGTAATGTCATGTCTATATGAATCATATATTGTACCAGACTCCCATTGAATTTTTCTAACAACAAGTCTTATATCATCTGGTGATATTTTTTTTAATGCTATTAATGATTCCCAATATGAATTATCATCATCGAAAGAATCTTTTGGTGAAATTGGGTTACTATCCCAAGATGGACTTATAGAATCGGAATTTGGTAGTCCTACAAAAGTATAGTAGGACTGATTCGTATCTCTAATATCTTTTACAAAAGATTTGGCATTGTTTATTCTCAAATAATCAGTTATGATTGCAGCCATTTCTACTTTTAACTAGGATTTGTTTATTTATTTATTAGACAAAGTAACCATCATATTTTAATGGGTTTTTTCTACGTAAAACTGGATTTGTACCTATTCCTGATTGTTGTGTAGAAGAAGCAGTAAAATCTTTTGCTCTAATTCTTCTAGACAAGTCTACTTTGCCCCAAATATAATTTCCAAAAAATTCTATAGTTCCAGTCTGACTAGGATTTTCTCCAGAAGCTAAGTTTGATAATATAACCTCAACACGTCTAACTGTTGTTGTTATACCTACAGATAAACCTGATAAACCAGATGGTATTGATACTGTAGTATCAGACCAATCAGAACATTGTACGACCATATCAGTAAATATGCTTGATATTCCAATAGGATCTGGTTGTGGACCAGAAGGTGTAGTAAATGTGTAAGGTAAAGAAATTCTACCCCCATTTGGATCACCAAATATGGTATCAGTAATATTAAAATAATCTCCAGTAGATATTCCAGCTTGATATATACCTTGTTTTCTTAATGGAGAGTCCATTGGAATGAACAAGTCTAGGTAAAGATAATATTGATTTGCAAATTCTGAAGGTCTTGAAGTAGTAAATCCAACTATTACGCCATAATCTCCAAAATAGTTTACAAAAATAGATTCTTCAGTGCTTCTCCATGGTGGAGAAATTAACACTGGCGGAGGTTCAATTTAATTGACTCTCCCAAAGGCCATCTTCTATATGAATTTGCAAGTCCCACATTATCATAAACTTTAACCTCTAATATATCACCAACAGAATAATTAACTCCTTTGTCGGGAACATCTATTAAAGATGTGATAAATGTTTCTTGATCTACTACTATATCAACACTCGCCCCTCTTCCAACTCCAGTTACTGAACTCAGTTTGGCTTTATTCATTATTGTCTCATTACCAAACAGTGGTGGGAATCCAGACCCTTGACTATAAATTGATAATGTTTTTATTGGACCATTAAAATAATTCGTTCCTCCATAACTAACATTTACTGAATTTACACTACTTCCTGCCATCAATGCAAAAGCTGTTGCCTGTGATCCATCAATAAATGGTTTTTGAATTGTGATTGTTGGAGCAGAAGTATAACCAAGTCCAGGATTCGTAAGATTTATAGTGTCTATGGTTCCATTAGCATCTAAAACTGCTTCTGCTTGAGCAGTGACTAACTCATCTGTTGGAATAATTTCAATTATTTTTTGTTCTGAAGGATCTATACCTTCAGCAGACACATTAAATAAATTTGTATCAAATACATAAACATAATCAGAATTAATACCAATTCCATGGAGGATATTTGTGCTTGGGTTAATTATTGGTTCATAATTAACTCTATCCTTACCAATAAAATTGTTATCAATTATTATATCTTCAGTCTGCCTAATCCAGCTAATTGGTCTTTCATACAATTCATCTAAGACTACACCAACATCTGCATAGTTATTTGTTATAATAGTGTCTGCAGACTTTACATCTATAACTAGTCTTTCATCTTGAGTTAAGTTTGAATCTATGTCACTAAAAATCTTTACATTGTCTCCAATTTTTACTGTAGGAAGAACTTTTACCAATTTAACATCAATTTCGGATGTTCCAGTATATACAAGAATTTTTACAGTATCTCCAACCGTACTAAATCCAACTAGTGGTCCTTTAGGTGCTTCTGAGAATCTAATTCTACTTCCGCCAGTAAATTGATATCCTTCTCCTGGTGTTTGTAAAACATCATTAACAAATACTAGTAAATTTGACTGTAAGCTAATTCCAGAACTTGTTTTTGCATAGAATGATATGTCTTCACCATCTATCTGTAATGGGAACAATCTTCTTATACCATTAAAGTATTTTGAAATGTCATCCAATACTAAAAATTCTCCAACATTCCAACCAGAAAACTGTGATCTAAATACTTCAGTAACAATCAGTTCAAATGGATTAAAGTTTGATATTCCTGTTAATGTTTGTATTCCTACAGTTCCCCCAGTAGAAATAGTAAGTAAGTCATTTTCATTGTAACCATATCCAAAATTTTTAATTTCAAAAGTGTTTATTGATCCATCATTACTTGGAATTAAATCTATTATTGCTCCTGTACCAATTCCACTAGAACCATTAGAGTATATTAATGGTAAATTGGTATACCCAAATGGTGCATCAAAAATAACTTCTGGTGGATTTAATTGATCATATATTGCTGGTGGAGGATTAGTTATATTTACTGAAGTAACATATCCACCATTGACTACCGCTTCTCCAAAATATACAACTTCATTAGAATCTGTTCTTAAACCAACATTTACTGTTTGTAAACCAGATCTATATCCAGATCCAGTGTTACCAATAGCAATAGAGGTAAGAGCGCCTAATGAACTAATTATTGCTGTTCCACCAGCACTTACTAGTGGTTGATATCCAAATCCTTCTGTAGATCCTACACTAACTATTACACCACCTTTTGGTAAAAGATTTACATTTATGTCTTTAGTTATTGTTGGATCTGTGGGATTGATATTAAAACCAAGTTTTAAATTTCCACCATCATTAAAAAGTTTATAATCACCGTAGACTGAATATTTTGGAGTGGTAATTCTTTGGGGACCTTGGAATATACCATCAATTAGAACAATAGTATTTGAATATGGTATATTAGTAATACTATTATCTTGATACTTTAAAATAAATGTTGATGTTATTCCAGTAAATTGATTTGAGATGTCATCATAAACATAATTATTAGCATAAGCTTTTTCAAAATCATTAGTAAATAAGAAGTTTAGAGAAGATCTTAAGAATACTCTCCCACTAAATTTCGAAGATGTTGTAATTCCAGTATAGTCTATTTCATTTGCTGAACTTGCAGTAGTTCCAAATCCTACAGGAAGTTTACCCCAAATTGGTTCTGGGAAATATAATTTATTCCCTACTATGTTAAAATTACCAGAGAGTTTTGTTATTATTTGGTTAGAACTATGAGAACTTTCTAAAGTTCCAACTACAGACCTCTCAACATTTATCTGATTTATTAAACCATTTACTGATTTTACCTTTAAGATTTCATCATCTACTTGCAATAAATTTCCAGAACTTATAAATTGAATATTATCTACTGAAATATTTGTATCACCAATACCAATGGTATTTGTGTTTGATATTGTATATGCAGATCCAACTATTGGTGATTGAATAGATCCATTTATTGATATTAGTAGTCTGTTATTTGCATCAATAGATCTAAATTTGTGAGTATCTCCAGCACCAAGTCCAACAATATCTACTCTGTTTGGATTAAATTGTAAAGAATCACCAATAGTTGCTGCTATACTTATTTTTTGATTATCTTCTTTAATTATGTAAAATCTAGAAGGCAATCTTGATGTTATTCCTATCCCTGGCCAATTTATTGGTGCTATTTGTATTCCATTATTTGGATCTTGATTATGTGGTATATATTCTACCTCTTCACCACTAACAAAAAAGTGATTTCCTAGGTTTATATTATTTTGTGATAATAATACCGTATTAGAATCTGTTGCATCAAAAGATACTTCAAAAATAGGATTATTTTTTTCAAATAATTCAAAAGATTTTTTATTTGAATCAAATTGATCACTAATATCATCTATAGTTAAAACTCTATTACCAATAAATTCACGATATTCTGCCAAAAATGGTAAATTGAACAATATTTCATTGGATACGAGAGAATCATCTACCCTAATACTTTTTTCTCTGGCAATATCAAAATCTTTAGTTGAATTTGTGTTAACAACCGAATTTAAATCTGAAATTGCAATAACAATATTATTATCTTGATTGGTTGGCATTCCTTCAAAATTAAGATTTGGCGCATCTATAACTAAGTCACTAAACTTTTTAAATCCTACAGTATGTGTTAAATTACTCACTAAAGGATTCCAAGTATTGTAATCTATTGGTGATTTTACTGAGTATGAAAAATACTGATAATAATCATTGTCTTGAATTCTTTGTAAGTTTGTATTTAATTTACCAGTTTCTTTTGTCCACCCCTCTCTAATTATACTGTTTGAAGATACTTTATAATCTCCATCTGATCCAAGATCGAGAGAAATTAGAGCCAAATTTTTTGAAGATTGTCCATATATTATATCCCCAGGTTTAAACCTTACATTAGATCTGATTTTAATATACTCATTGTTTATATCGTATTTTTGAACGACTCCACTATTGTCTTCATATAAAACAATTTCATTTTTATTGAAGAAACCTTTTTCTAAACTAATGTCAAATGTTGGGAAATATGATTCTGGTGTTGCTGTACCAAATGATTCAAATTCATCATAAATTCCTGGGTCTTCTCCAAATTTAAGTACATCTGAAATATTATAAACTATACTAGGGAATTCTCCGCCAATATTTGGATTTGATTGCTTAATTTTAAATAATGTATAACCATACGCAGAAGAATTGAAACCCTTACCACCAACATTTAGATCAATGTTTGTGTTCTCAATTATTACTCTATCACCAATATTGAAAGGAAAATCTTCAGCAGATGTAAAAGTAACTGCAAAAGAAACTGTAACATCATTAGTGAGTTTATCAAAAGAAATATTACTAATTCTTATACCATTTGGGTTGTTAACTGGTAAAATTTTGGGAGTAACATTATATAACCCAGTAGTATTTCTAATAATAGAAACCTCAGTATCACCAATTTCATATTCGAGTTGTGCTTCTGAATTTACCCTTCCAGTAAATCCATCAAGAACGACTAATTGTGGAGGTACAAAATAATTTGTTCCAAAAGAAGAGATTTTTATATTTTTAAATTTTGATAGTGGTTCAATTTTATATGTTGTTGGGAAAACAGCAGATGGTCTTAGAGTTCTATCTGATGGATAATCAAGACCAAGACTTGATAATCTAACAGAGTCTATTTTACCAATACTAGATGAAAATGGTAAGAAAATAGCACCAGAACCTAAATTCGATTGAACTTTGCTAACATATGGTAAGGTTTTGTAGTTTCTTCCACCTGATACCAAAGTTACTTCATTTATCGGACCTATTCCTTTTTTAGTATTATATGAAAGTATTCCATCATTTTCCGTATATATTGATTGTTCTGGATTTTTCCTTAATGGGTAAGTGAAAGAAGTAGTTGTTATTCCAGTAATTATATTATTACCAGAGTATACACTATTTAAAATTTGTATTGAACTTGAATTTTCTATATTTGTAAAATCTACTTTTGCTTTTAATTTTGGAAGAGGTGTATTTGGCAAGTTAATTGGTGTTAACTTATAATATAAATTTTTTGGTGTATCAACATCAATTTTTAATTCTACATAGGCACCATCTGAACCAATTTCGCCAACAGTCTTTACGTTAAATGTTGATGTTTTATCTGATGATGAATAATATCTATCAGTAAAATTAGGATCACGATAAAAATCAAATGTAAATGATCCATTTTCATTATATTGTAATGATCTATCAGATAGATCAAATCTCAGTGTTTCATTCCTATAAGCATCTATTTCTGGATTTATAAGTGATATTTTACCGTCTTGTTGAGATTGTATGTTAACTAAAATAGAAGAATCCAATTCAGTAATTTCTTTATAATATTGATTGGTCAACCCAATTGTATTTGAATTAATAGATACTATGTAATAAATTTTAGAATCCTCCAATCCAATTGATGGAAGTTCTGAATTGTAGATTATTTTATCCCCTGTTTTAAATTCATGGTTTGGTAAATTTATTGTATTATAATCTACATCAACAGAAGAAGCATTAAATTCTACTCGATTAATTTTAGTCCTATATACCAAATTGTCATAAGATACATTAAATGTCCTTATTTTATTGCTAGATAAATTCACATTTATTGTATCACCAGCAACTAATCCATGTGGAGATTTTGTCACCAGATTAGCATATTTTTTTGCAATATCTGATCTTATAATATTATCTTTATTTGTTTTTAAATGATGATTCTCACCAGAACCGTAGTCATTATATCTAATCAATTCAAATACATTAGAACCAATACCAATATACTCATTTGTTGACCCTATACCAACTTTTTGTGTAGAAAGTCCAATATAATCTTTAGAGTATGGTACAACATATACAGGATTTACATCAATAAGATCTTCGGTGGTTGAAGCATATGATACATTTATTGGAGTGTCTGTATTGTTTATTTTATAAATTAAGTTATCATTAAGATTAAATTTATGATTTGGCAAATATAATGTATTTGGAATAGTATCTTCAGTTCTTACTAAATCTAGTCCTTCAATATTTAAATATAACAATCCACTCTTGTTATCGGATCTTTGAAGAAATGTTCCATAATTTTCATAATAATTACTTAATTTTCCACGCTCAACTTGATATCCCCAGGCATAAAAAGTTGGTGTGGAATTTAAAGTGAATCCTCCTGGACCATAAGTACCAACTCTAAAGTTATGTAAACCAGAAGATGTTGTTACCTTGAAAGAATATCTTCTATATTCATTACTTAGTGTTATTAGCTGACCATAATAAGAAGAACCATCATCAACTATAATATATAATGATTCACCACCATTTTCTCCCTTTAAAAATACAGAAAAAACATTTTCTTCATTTGATAAACTTACTCCATTATATCCATACAGATAAAAATCTGAACCTCCTGTAGTATTTTTAATACTAACTTTAGCTGCTTGATTTTTATTTTTTAACGGAGATTCTGCAAAATATTCTACAGTACTTGATAGATCAGTAGTATTAAAACTCCAAGGCGTTCCTGGAAATTCTGATACTGGTACTGGATATGAATATAATAATAAATTTTCTGATGGAAATATTACAGATTCTTTTGGATTAAAATAATATTCATTATTGGAATTATATGATTTATCTGTATTTAAACCAGTAGTTACAACAATTTTTCTGTTCAATTCTGTAAGAATATCACCTTGGGAATGTGTACTTCCAATTGATGCTGAATATAATCTCTCAACCTTTAAGGTATAATTTTTGCTATAAGTATTTAAAATCTTAAATCTCTCTTCATTTGATTCATAAATGTCTCCAATTGATAATGTAGAATTTAGAGAACCATTAACTCGTATATATGTAATTATTCCAGTTTGAGTAGAATCTTCTAAATCTTGTGCAAATGACAGCGGATTATTTTTTACACTTTTTACCGATTTTGCATCACCATTAAACTTTGTAGATATTATATTTGAATTATCAATAATTACAACATCATTATCATTTATGTCTATATGATTACTCGAAATACCTAAAAATCTTCCATTTTTATCTAATCTAATATATTCTATATCAGAATAAACATCTTGGTTAAAGGTAATTGTTCCAATTCCTGCTCCAGATACTGATTTTACAACTGCAAAAGCACCACTTCCAAAAGTTCCTTCGTTTTCAAAATAAATTTGATCGCCTGCGGCATAATTTTCTCCGCCAGATACAACATTCAACACTTCAATAAAACCACTACTGGTATCTGTTATAGTTGGAAGTACATTCTTAAAAATTTCTGGACTTACTAAACCTTCGTAAAAAGTGTTATTTTTTGAAAAACCAAAACTGGAAGTATATCTAAACCAATTATTTTCGTCTACTTTTTTTCTAGATAAGTTTGCAAAATCATCAAAATTATAGTTAACTGGTTTTGAGTTATATGTATTTCCTATAACATATGGAAATCTTGGTTTTAAAAATCCATTATAATTACCAGTAGATTCTTTAGTTGTATTAAATGTTGAAAAATATGCATATGTTCCATTTGGAAACTCTGGGGTTTTGCAAAATCTTCCGTTATTCTTATCCAAATCTCCACTATTAGTAAATACATAATCTTCAACAAAGTATCCATTAGGGAAGATAGATTCTGGTGGTCTATTTGATAGTGTTTGTTCTAAATCATACCCACTTATCATCTGTTTAACCGATCCACCCTCAATATTTTCATAACCATAAGGTCCATATATTGGATTTCCATCATATGCCCATCCAACTATAGGAGAATGATATTTGATAGTATCACTATCATTATTTAAATCTTGTTTAAATATAAGATTTCCATCATTATCCAGAGAAGTTGCTAGGCACTGCTCTCTAATTCCCCTAGGAGTAAATGCATGACCATATGCTAATTCTTTAGAAATATCTTTAGATTCATATATTATACCATCATCAACTTTAATTGATTCTGTATCAAATAATCTTTCCACTAAATTTATTGTCCACGATTGTAATCTAACATCAAATTTTGCACCAAAACCATTAGATAAAATTTGTATTGATGTGTTTTTATCATATCCAAACCCACTATTTAAAATTTTAACAGATTCAATTTTTCCATCAACTATAATTGGAGTCAAAATAGCATTAAAACCATTTCCAATGACTTTTAATTCTGGTGCTGATATATAATTTGAACCACCATCAATAACAGTTACTCCAATAATTTTACCACTATCAGAAACTGTTGGTAAGAGTTTAGCATTTTCACCATTGTATAGATTTACTACTGGTACTCGATTATAATTTATAATTGTGCCATCGCCATAGTTACTTCCATTATTTTTCATGGAAGTTGAAAAAATCTCTCCAGTGAAAATTGGATTTAATTTAGCAGTAAATAGTTCACTACTAACTGTGTTTATTCCAATAGGTGCTTCAACTTTTAGGGTAATTTTTTGATATGATACTTGATGAATTCCACTACCAAAATCAAAAAAATGTGTACTAAAATTGTTATTGTAATTAAAATCTTTTCCAAGATCATTATCATTTAATTCATAAACTTTAAATTCGTCTTCATTTACTTTTTTAACATAATACTCTGAGGTAGATGATAATCCAGTGGGAAGAATACCATCACTATTAAATATTACTATTTCTTTATCGGAATATCCATGATCTTTTATACTGATAGTATCAAAGTTTATATTAATATTGTCTGAAGTAAAATATAAAATTTTGTTTGTATAATTTGAACCAGAACTTAAAACATCAACAGAAGATATAATATTTTTTTTATTCACTGATGTAATTTTATGAATACCATCTCCATAACTTGTAAATTGTATGGTGTTTATTCCAGCAGTAGAATCTTCAAATGTATTATATAGATTTGCAGTTATTCCATCTTCCGATACAATATAATATATTGATCCATCAATTAATCCACCAATTGTATCTTGTTTTAGTGTATTATAAATTACTGGTTCATAGTTTTTAAATTTATTAAATGTCTTAAAGTCTATAGTACCAGTAGTTAAATCTAATTGATTATATAAGCTAGAAGTATTAAAAAATACCTCATTTTTTACTGCTTTTAGGTTACACTTTATATTAGCGCCAGATCCGTTTCCACCATTAATTGTTACAACAGGTTCAACTTCATAACCAAATCCAGGATCTATAATATCAACCCTTTTCAATCCTCCTCTAACATTAACAGTTGCATATGCACCAGTACCAAATCCAGAAGAACCACCTATTCCAGTGTCAATGATCTCTAACTTTGGTGGATTTATAACGTCATAGTTAGAATCTCCAGAAGAAGAGGGAATAATGGATTCTATCTTTCCGTAGTATACAGCATCTGAAGACTTATAATTTATTAACTCAACACCATTTAAAAATGATCCAATTGCACCAGGGTTTGTTATTTTTTCAGATTCTTCTGCCTCATTGATTACTTCAGGGTACTTTCTTATTATATCTTGTGGATTTATTTTTTTATTGTAAAATTTTGTTAGAATAATTTTATTATCTATTGCTGTTCCAAAAATACTCAAATATGTATGGGATCTGATATTTGATCTACTGGAAGCAAGTTTTATTGTACTATCATTAAGTCTGCTTACAAAGTATTGTCCTTCTGGTATATTGAGACCAGAATTTCCATCATATGAATAAAAAATAGAATCTCCACTAATAAATGGATGATTTCCAATTACTAATTCTTCAGTTGGAATTGGAATATTAGTGGAAAACTTTACTGTTAAACTATTATCTGCAACACCCCTAGATAAGTAAGATGGTAGTGAAGTGGATCTTACATAGGTATCTTTTTTGTCAATATAAACATTTTGGATATTGGATGAAACTATGTTTAGATTGTTATCAAAAAGAAATTCTGGTTTAGAAATATTTCTCTTAATAGTGTACTTTTTGGACAAATCCAATGTTTCTGTTACATTGATATCAAATACTTTTGTATTTGAAAAACTTATAACAGAACTAGTATATTCTTCACCAGTACTAGATCTTAGTGTGAATGTATCACCAGCTCTGAAAATGTTATCATCAAAAGTTTCTACTCTGTACTGAGAAATGCCATTTAACTTTTCTGTAACTTTAAACAGAGATTTTACTGTATATTTTGGTGAACAATTTAAAAACCAAGTAGAGTGAATTTTTTTATCACTCTCTTTCCCTAAAGAAGTAATATTTACACTATCTCCATTGTCATAAAAATAAGTATCTTCTCTATCAAAATTTATATCTCCAAGAACACCCCTAATTCTCACTTTAATTAAGTTATCGTTATCATCAAAGGAGTATGCAAATCTATCATCTAAAATATCAGTACCAGACATTAAATTGACTGGTAAAATCAAATTGAAAAATTGATTGTCATTTTTTCCATTATATTCTACTGATCTTAAAACTCCATTATCTTCAAATTGAAAAATTCCAGAATTTGGGAATCCCAATGTTGAATCAACATCAAGATATGTTTGTCCAGCAATAGCATTGTCAGTTACTTTTGTTTTACTATGAACATTAAAATTAAAAAATTCTATATCTGGATTATAATCTAGAGTTAAAGTGTAATATTTTATACCCTCACTAATTACAAGTTCTGAGCTTATTATAGTAGAAAAAGCACTTTTTTCTATACCATTTACATCTTCAAACAATGTTCTCCCAGAAAGAATAAGAGGATCTCCATCAAATTCTTGTACAACAATCTTTCTTGTTATTCTAAAATCTGCATCGGAAGGTTGGATTAAAAAGTCTCTCGGTCTTATTATTTTACTATCTACACCCCAAACAATATTAAATAAGATTTCAAATGATCTATCAGTACCTTTTGATGAGTAAAAATCTTTAATTCTAGATACTAGTATTTTTTCATTTAATTCATCATAAAAATCAATTTCTTCAAATCCTGGTGTATACTGGGATTTAAACTTTTTATACAGTTCAAATAAGAATAAAGAATTTAAATTGTATACAACTGCATTTGATAAATGTTTTTTTCTAAAGGAAGTTGAAAAATTAAAATCGTCTTTAGAATATCCAGTTATGCCACTAAATCCTCTTTTACATCCTAAAAATTCTGTTTTTGTTTTTGAATCATAAAAAATAATTTCATCATCAATTTTAATTAATCCATTTTTGATTGGAAAACCTTCAGTATTAGTAACAGATATTGTTTTTGTATTGATATTGATATCTGAAGAAAGTTCTGTATAGTATACAATCTCAGATATGTTTTCTAATTTTGTATAATCATTAATATTATTGAGAATGTTTGTTGGACCACCAGAAAACTCCAGAGACTTATAATAATCCTTCAGAAGCTGTATAAAATCTGAATAAGATTCCTTTACGTAGGATGGTTGTTGGTCTGTAACTATGTTTTGAATCTGTACTCTATTTTTCATGTTCTTATATTCTTACTAAGTCTTCGTTTAGGTAGCTAGATGTAACTATATATTCTGATCCAGATAGATTAGTTCCAGAAGTAATTGTGTCGTTTATTAAATTTATTGATGAAGAAGTTGTGTCTAACTGTAAATACAAATCTTGCTTCCCAACAATATCATTCGATTCTGGAATAGCAGATATTTGTATAATATTATCTCCAGAAATATCAGTCTTTGATGTTGATATAATATTTAAATAATTTATGTTAATCTCTCCAGATTTATAGTTTATAATTCCAATTTTATCTTTTACAATCACTGGATTTGATTTTGATATTAATTTAAATACAAATAATTCACCAGTAATGTCATTTATTGGTCTATCTGCCAAATATACAACTCCAGCAACATCTGAAATGACAAATCCACTACTCTTAATATTAAACCCATTTTTTCTTTTTATATAAAAAGAATTACCAAAGCAGATTTCATACTGTGTATTAGTACCACCAACAATCTTCAAATCTCTTCTAATTGATATTTTTGTAATATTTGATGTTATTGATTCTGAAGAATCATCAATCAATTTTAAAAACTTACTATACTTGAATCTTGATCCATAATTATTAAGTTCTTTAGATTTTGAGTAAATCTCTAAATTGGATTGTAATTTTTCCTTTATCGTTCCAGAATAACCACGATTTATATTATAATAAACTGCAGAATCATATTCAATATAAAGATATTTTAAATCAACAAATTCTGGTATTATTCCAGCAACTGAATATTGTTTTAATTTTTGTTTTAAGGAATCTTTGAGTAAATTTGATAAGTAAGTACCATTTTTTGGTTTTACTGTAATAAAAACTTTCCCAAATTTTGGTGGGTTCAAATCTTCTCCACCAAATACAGATACTGATTCAGCTTCTGGATATATTAATGGTAATAAAGTTTCATAATCTGACGCTGTTACTGCTCTATTTTGACTTGCATATAGTCTAGGAGCGAATTTTTTTATTGATGATATTGATTCTATAGGAGATCCATAATCACTAGATTCTATTGTAGTTATTATTGGAACATCAATATCTAAAGGATTTCCATTATTATCTGTTAATATTCCATTAAACTCAAAATTTCTAACTCCATTCGCAGCATCACCCCTTGTTCTAACATAAGAAACAATGATATAATTTTTATCAGATAAAGCACTACCAAAAGTTCCATCACCAAATATCAATTCATATTTACTATCTTCAATTTCATTGATGAAGAATACCTTATCTGAAGGTCTTACATTTGTAATATTATCCGCAAACTTATATACTATTGAATTACTACTCGCTTTACTATCTCTTACAACTACTCTTATTGTGGTTGTATCTATGTTATTATTACGTAAAATAAATCTTTGGGTTTTACTGAGAGAATCTACAGTAAAATACTCCTCAATATAATTACCTTCAAAAATTTCAATATCTTTAAATTCTGCCAATTTACCAGATACTCTAGATCTAATATCATCTGGGATTGAATATGTGAATGAATTTAAAAGTGTTCCGTCTGAAGATGATGCTATAATTCCTTTTTTTACTATGACGGAAATTGGATTTTGATCATACTCTGTCAGATCAACATAAAAAGATACCTTTGCTTTAGATGACCTTACAGATCTTGGTAAATATCCAATATTTCTTGCAATAGATACTACATTTTCCCTTAAGGTAGCACCATCCAAAAACACTTCATTAGTTAACATATTAGCATTATATGAGCTAATATAAGTGTTATATGCTAGAGTATCTAAAAGAACTCTGAAATTAGATCCTTCAAAATCATAATCTGTAAATCTACCATCAGACCTTAAAAAGCTTATGATAGATTGTCGTATATCATTAAAATCTAGTGATGATACGTTAACTAATGACATTTATCTTGTGGGTAGTAATATGAATGTTAATTCTTGAGGCGTAGATTCGATACCAATAATTAAATATTCTATAGTAACATTCAGTTGATTTAGATCGTAATCCGCTATAACTTCTACATTTAGTAACTTTACTCTTGGCTCATTATTTTTTATAACAACTTCAATTTCTCTTTTTACATCATTAGCTAAATCCTGATTTATATTCTCAAATAACAATCTACTTACAAGAGAACCTATTTCGGGTTCAAAAAATTTTTCACCCTTCAAAGTAAATATTAAATTTTTAATAGAGCGTGTTATTGCATCCCTATTCTTCAAAACAACTATGTCCTTTGTTAAAGGATTTCTTTTGAGAGAAAGGCTTATATCCTTAAATCCAGAACTAACACGTTCTATTGGCATTATCGTAGGTATAGTTATGCTTTATTTATACCCATTTTTACCATCCATGTCCCCAGGTAGGTTCTGTGCCATATGACCAATCATCATAGTCATTATCATTACGAATTTTTTCGTGAATTTCATTTTGATGTTCAAAGTCATGCTTTCTTGGAGTTATATCATCTTCAACTATCTCTCTAAGCATTTTTTTCTCAGTGCTTGATTGTAATTTTTTTGCTAGTGAACCATAATCGGTTACTAATCCATCGGTTCCCCACATTTCCATCATGTATTCTTGATTACGATCTGCTGGTTGTCCCATTTTTTGCTCCTGATTGTTTAGATCAGAACTTTTTACGGGGTTGCTATCCCGTGATTTATGTCCAATGATTGTTTGGTCGTTCCCACCAGTAATGCAAATCTTCTATATCATCATTATAGTATAGTGAAACCATATCACTTTGGAATTTACTATTGATATTTTCACATAATGCTACTGTATAATAATTTTTTTCTGTATATTTTTTCATTATCTCTGTAATCCAGGTATAAGTTCCACCTTTAATTACACCTGCTTCAATTAAAACAAAATTTTCCCAGTCTAAAACCCATTCAATATAGTTTAATTCAAAATTAATTTGATATTTTTTGGGGTCTTCGTCTGGAAATGGTACATTTACCGCTTCAATATGAAAAATCTCCCGCCCCATTGACAATGAGTGCGAGAGATGTTGAGTTACAATACTTGAATAATCAGGAGAAACGCACAAGAAGCAAGTTTTACTTGGATGAATGTCCCAATTGGACATTTTAATCTTATACGTTAACTCCTGAATCAGTGCTAATTCTTTGTCTTGAGATATAAATTTTAAATTTTTCATTTTATTTTAACTCAAGACTATATTCTATTTATTTTCCTTGTCCCCTATACCTTTTACCTGCCCCATTACGGGATGATGCTGCATATTTGGTATGTTGCCCTTGCCCTTGACGAGTTTTTTTGGGTTTGGATTCAATCTTAGCGTTACCAGAAGTCCTGCGAGTTGCCATAATTTTTAATCAAATAAAGGTTCAAGTTCAATAAGTTCAGGATTAATGTCTTCTCCTGAATAAAATTGCTCAGATAGGTCTTGGATGATATCCGAGCAATCGTCGAAAGAGAGGTTTTTGTAAATTACTCGACCATTATAGCATAAGTTATAACGGTCTTTTGAATTACTCATCAAATTACGCGAGTCTTTTCGTGACCAACACGAATACGAGGATCACACCAAGTCTCAATACCTGCTTCTTTTGCATCTAGACAGAAGGACACGTCCTCT
>Ga0213866_10000680_pt1 | contig 26422 bp, 35 predicted proteins | sample PICome_11_FD_160079 | JGI IMG/M metagenome (GOLD analysis project Ga0213866, IMG submission 160079) | Coastal seawater microbial communities near Pivers Island, North Carolina, United States - PICO284 | ecosystem: Environmental > Aquatic > Marine > Coastal | place: USA: North Carolina... | reverse complement strand
CATCAAACTTATAATATTTTACAGGTTGGATAAGTGCTTTCTCTACATCATAATCACCATAACCAAATACACGATACACACCATCAATATTATTTTTGATAGTGATAGCAGTAATTTTTTGATCTGCATTTTTAGGTTCAGGAAACCCATCATTGTATTCTGTTTCAATATCGATAGTCGTGACATTAATTATATCACGATCAAACTCTATATCTCTAGGAAACTTAGATGTGATGTACTGGTGGGTGAAATTAGTGTGTCCATAGATATTGAAACTAGACACATCCGAATATTGTTCCATCCAGTTTTTTGCTTGACGCATATCATCAAACTCCATAGCACCAATCATAGTGCCATCGAGTCCTCGCCAACCTGTATCCACTTTAGATGGAACAAATAGTTTAGGTTTGAAATATTCTTTTTTCGATACTTGCTTTCCTCTATCATCATATCCGCGATAGAGAAAAGAATTACCGAAACGTGTAACTGAAGTATAAAAAGACATACAGTATTATATCATATTTGCAGTAATAAGTAAACCATTTTATTTTTAATTAATTTAAATATTGCGCATTCTTTCCACTAGACGGTCAGCACGATTTGTAACCTGCCGATACCATGCACTGTCAACCATTTCATCTGCCGCAGCATTCCAATCTTTTGCGTCTACTCCACGTTTCATTCCTTTGAATTTAGAAAGGCGAGGTCGACCCATGTTAAACATCATGTTCGCTACAATTTGTTGGACTTCTTCTGGCAAATCATCAAAGTCTGGATATAAAATCCTACAGTCATCTAGCACGATTTCGACGTCTCTGTCGAAACACTCGTTGACTCGTTCTTCTGAAATTTCTGTTCCGACGGGTTCGCCCCATTCTGGATCATCATCCCTAATGAGATGACCGATGCCAAAAGTAGGCAAGTCGAGATGATCAAGATAAATTTCATATTTAACTCCTTCATCAATTTTTAGTTGTTCTCTGAGTTCATCTATATTCATAGTTTAGTTCCTTCTTGTAAAACTATTTGGTATGTCTTTTTTACAATCACAGTTTTTACAACCGCAACGCTGATATTTATCTGTCATACCAACACCTATCGATTCTTCACATTCTGGTTGATAACAATGACAACGGTGTCCGCAAGTTCCACATGTACGTTCTTGACTCATCATATTACCCTCCTATAGTTAATGGGAGCAGTCACCTGCTCCCATCTATTTAGTTTAACGCTTCAACTTCTTCTTCTGTATATGGCCACATTACAGATCTCCAAGCAATGCTTTCAGTTTCTTCTTTGATTTACCAAGTGCCTTTGCTTTGGCAATATCATCTTTATTACTGGTATCACCACCAACCACGACAAGACCAATCATGCCCATGCCTTTATGTGGTGTGCACCAATAGTAATAGATTCCTGGCACTTCAAATGTGATAGAAACTTCTTTTCCATTTTTGGATTTCTTAGGAAGTTCAGCACCATCGGGACCTGCGATCATTTCGACATTATGTCCCTTTGATGTTGGCAACCAAGTAACCGTTTCCCCTACATCTACCTTTGCTAATTCTTCGCTGTAAATCATTTTATTTCCAGCGTCGTCTTTGTTTAGCATTTCAATGGTCATTGCATTAGCGGAACCAACCACAAACGCGATACCAAATAGTGCTATGTAGAATGCAAGTGATTTCATACCCAGATTCCTTTACGACGAAGTTCTTTCAAACGGTTTTCTAGATCATACACATCGTGTGCACTTGCTAGATAATGTTCGACAGGATCCGTAGGAGTAAATAGTTTTTTAATAAAATTAATCACCATAAACCTCCTTGCGTAAACGATCGTTGAGCATATGTGCGATCTCTGCTTGTGACATTTTAGGATACTCATGCTGAAGATGCTGGGCAACTTCATAGTTAGCATGCGCACCACGTGCCATAACCATAGACTTACCGATTCCTGAAAAGAAATCAGCGATTGCTTGGGCTATTGAAAAACCCACGTTTATTGCTATTGTTGTCATTTTCGTTTTCCTCGTTTTGACCAATTGTGATTTTACGAGGCTGCTTCTCTTTAGGAAGGACGACTTCTAAGTCGACAGTCAAGATTCCGTCCTGCAGATCTGCTCCGATTACTTCGGTATATTCCGACAGTCTAAACGACTTTTTCCAGTTTCTCGCACTGATACCTTTGTGAACATACTTATCTGGTTGCCGACGCTGTGGACGATCGCCTTTGATCGTTAACACGTGGTCTTTAACTTCAATGTCAATATGATCTTGTTTGAATCCTGCCACTGCTAGTTCTAGACAAAATCTAAACTCATCGTCTTTTACTACGTTGTGTGGGGGATAGGTATCTTTCGCATGCTTGTGAATGTTTTCAAGCTGGTCGAAAATGTGGTCGAAACCGATGAACCCACTGCGTGGGTAAACTAATCCAGTCATATGTACCTCCAATGACTTGCAAGGTTAATAAAGAGACCCGACTATTCGGCATCTCTATTACTATATATAATTTTATTCGTGTTCACCGCCATTGGCACGACCCAATCCACCAAAATATTGTGGTTTGCGTTTAGCAGTTTCAAATGTACCAACAGTTATTACTATGCCTGCAATCAACAGGGCATGAGCAACTGCACTTACACCGAAGACGGTAATTGATCCAAGACTCATAGAAAAAATAATACACCACATCCATGCAAGAAACTGCATGACAACGTGTCGTGTCTGTAAGTCTGGAATGTGTCTAAGTGGATTTAATTCATGATTCATAACATGATTCCACGAATTTACTATAAATGTTCTCATAGGATATACTCCCTTTTCAAATGTCACCTTTATAGGATAATTTGCATCAACAATATCTTTAAACTCAATAGCATCGTAAACATTATAGAATGTTTGCACGACCTTTGCATTGCTGAAATAACCTGTTACCCTATACATTATTTACTTCCGATATTATACTTCGGACAAAGTTCCCAATCATTCTTTTCTTTGAATGGGATAATTTTTATTTGTCTCATGGGTGCGAGCGGTTCTATAGTATTTTCTGTTGCTATACTAATCAAACCCCAATCACTCATAAGTTGTGCAATCGTATTACGTCGTGCAACATCATTTTCTTCTAGATTAGATTTCTTTCCGTCTAGTAGAAATAACTCTTTAAAGTGTACAATGAAATATCTACCTTGCTTATGCAAGATATGGCACGATTGAAATAGTTTTTTATCTTTACGGGATGCAACACCAATGCGAGTTAAAGTCTCACGAACCTTTAGAAAATCATCTGGTTCGTTGAGAGATATCTCTAGCATAGAATTAGGTGTCCATTCTACGATTTTATTTTCTTCCACCTTTATAAACCTTCTTCTTCAATTCATTAATCTGATCTGATGTGAGAAGGGATAAGGCAGATTTGGCTTTTTCATTGCTGTAACCATAATATTCCTTAACAACTTCCACTTCACTGACGGTTTCAGGTTTTATCCATTTAGAGAACCGTTTTTTCTTTCGCACTATATTTATAAGAAAGTCAAATTTCAAACGGTTATCAAGGTGGTGGTAGATATTCATTTCATTTGCCATCATAACTGTATCGGGAAAATACGATAAAGATCTGTTGACCATATAAGAGTTGTATGACTTTTCAGCAAGATCATCTACCATGATATCTTTCTTAGTCATATTAATAGCATTTACATATTCAAAGGGATTCATAACCACCATCCAAGTTTAGCACCATTATGTATAATAATCATAAAGCAAGCAACAACATGTAACACCCACCAAAAGGTTCTGATAACAGCAACTATATTTGCATCGGTATCAGTGTCACCAACCTTTTGACCTAGATGTCTTGCCCATAAAGTCCATGCTCTACGCAAAACTTTCACAACCCCAATCTTGACCATCGCAATGAAGTTGTAATTCTAACATAATCATTCGCTGAGTAAAATCTTTGGTTTCTACTTTGTTAAGGTGGATACCATTGTAATACACTTGTGGAACGGTCTTATGACCATTTTCTTTTAAAAATAATTTTGCATCTCTATCATAACTGATATTTACAGTTTCATAATTGAGACCCCAAGAATCTAGTTTATCTTTCATGATTGTACAATATGGACAATTATCCTGAGTGTACAATTTAATTGAATTCGACATTTGCCATTACCTCCGTCATACAGGCAACAACATTCAGTTCGTGGTCAGCAACAAAGGCATTCTTATACTGATAATCGGCAAGAATCAAAACTAACTGCGGAATGGAATGTGGTGCGATTTTATCACTCATGCGATCATACATACCCCGAAAGATAGCACTCGCATCAGTATCTATATTATCAACGACCCATTTACGCATCTTTTTGAAATCTTTATTTTTTAAATTATCAAAAAGATTATTGAAGTTCCCGTCTGCCATATTGACTAGGATGTTTTCATCTATAGAACCGTTGGCGATACCATACCTCTGAAGTTCATTAAGTACACGTCTCCAGTCAGGATAGTGCTTCATAATTAGATCAGCAAGAATTTGCGGTTTATGGCACGTGATACCCTCATCAAGTAATATTTGTTGGGCACGAGTCATGAACTCACCGCATAATGTTGCCTTATCACCATTGTTGAACTCATACACACCACAACGAGAATGAAGTGGTTCAATGATACGATTCTTGAAATTACATGTAAGGATAAATCTACAGTTGTTAGAAAACTCTTCAATAAAAGCACGAAGTGCTGGTTGAGTAGACTGTGGATTTAAGTAATCTGCCTCGTCCAAGATGACGACTTTCACGCCACCTTGAAGCGAGACAGTACTAGCAAACTGCTTGATCTTACCACGGAGAGTGTCGATATTGCCATCCTCCGAACTGTTGATGACAATATAGTCAAGATCAAGTTCATTGCATATTGCTCGTGCTACAGTAGTCTTACCGAGACCTGCTGATCCAGTGAGAAGCATATTTGGAACTTCTCCCCCATCAACAATTTTCTGAAAAGTGTTTTTCAGTTTTGGTGGAAGAATACAATCAGCAATCTTTCGCGGACGGTATTTTTCAACCCATAAAAATTCATTAGACATCTTCAAAAACTTTCATAACAAAACATAATTATATCATAAATTTTTAGGGAAGTAAAGTTTATTCTTCACCATCTTCCATTGCTGCTTCTTGCTGCATTTCTTCTACAAGGGAAATCACTTGGATTGCTTGATCACGAAGTGTACCAATGGTTGAGAGTTCTTCACCCTTAAAACCACCACGTTGCGTAACAGCATCAACTACTGCTACTGTTGAACGTGAAACCTGATTAGCAAGTTTCATTAGTTCATCTTGATTTTCTGTCGACATTTCTTATGCTCCAAAGGTTGAGGATTTTTCTAATGCAATCCAATAACGAACGTTCATTTCTTTATGTTTGAATTCTGAGATTAACTTTGAGGAAATGCTTACCTCATAATCACCAGGAATCAATTTTAGATTGCCAATATTAATAACAAAATTAAATTGAGAATCTGTTGGGAACTCACCAGCAGTTTCGATCGAGTAAACATTTGATGTTGAGTTAGCATTATCCACAACGGATAATACGAGTGCACCATCTTTCCCTGTGATGGACATTTCACTATGACCGAGTGTAGATGCAGCACGTTTAATTTTACTGATAGTATCAGCATCAAACGTAAACTGTACATCCGCAGATGGCATATTGATATCTTTAGTTGGTGAAGTCAAAGTTTCTTCGGGAGAGAAGAAGTATTTAATCTTTGAACGACCACTATGGTCACTTACCGTTACAAACTCATCATCAAACTTGAGATGCGGTTTATCCATAAGACCAAGCACACCGATAAACTCATTCAAGTCATAGATACCAAATTTGTTAGGAAACTCTTCACCAACAACAGCAGTAGCAACTACATTACGTGCTTCGCTGATTGTTTTAATATTATTGCCTTCTTGCACAAGAAGGTTTTGGTTGATTCCTGAAAAGTTTTTCAGAATATCAACGGTATTTTCATTCAATTCCATTATATTCTCCGTGGATTCATTTTATATATTATATCATACTTTGTCAAAAAAGTAAAGCACTAAGCAACCATTTTGCTGAAGTTTTTTTCTTTTTTGAACTCAATCTTGCTTTTGAATTTACCGTCAAGGATCTCACCTTTATGGGAAATAACAAATACATTCGTATCATCATCAAGTGTATATAATATCTTAAGAAGATTATCTACACCTTCATGGTCTAGTGATGAGTCAAATGTTTCATCAAGAATAAGAAGATTAGTTGCTACACTATTCTTCATTTTTGCGATCTGCCGCCAAGTAAACAATAACGCCAAATCTATTCTTTGCTTTTCACCTTCACTGAACGAGTCGTATGTAAACTCATCTCTATGCCGAGAGCGGATAGTTTCTTGAAACGATTCGTCTAAGTTGAAGTGTACAAAGAAATCTAACACCTGCAAATATTGATTAACAAGTTTATTGATTGCAGGCAAATACTGTTTAATGATTTTAGTTTTGATACCAGTATCCTTGAGCATTTCAGCAACAACTGTATTGTAGTTAAACTGCTCGGAGGAGTTAATCTTTTTCTCTAGCATCTTATCTTTTTCGAGTTTCATTTGTTCTCGATCACTTTTCGCTAGACTCAAATCAGCACCAACATTTTTTTCTAATGAGTTTTGGTACTCTGTTATTTGTTTTTGGAGTGCATCGATCTGGACGTTGTTCTGACTGAGTTCAGATATTTTAGATCGAATCTCTCGAAGTATGCTGCTGGTCGACTCAATCTTTTCCTCCACCGTGGTGCCTTCTGCACCGACCTCACGGCTCTGTGATTTGAGTGTCCTTGCTTCTTGCTTCGCATCTTCGAGAATGTCATGTTTATGAGAGTCTGAGATGGTTTGATCGCATACGGAACATACCTCATTCTCTTCGAAAAACATGGCACGTTTGGCGACTTCCTTTGACCTCGTTTGAAGATCTTGACCTCTGAGCATAAGGGTCTGGCGTTTATCATGTAAAGTCGATAACTCTTCCTCGGTGCTTCGTAGATCTTCTTCGAGACCCACGCTAAGCTCTGAGTTCTTAGTTTGTAGGTCATCGATGTTATTCTGCGACTCTGATATCCTAGATTCATATTCTTTTTTACTTTCCTCAGTCAAAGCAGCAACATCTCGTATATACTTATCTTGAGCATCAATTTTGTTATTTTGGATTTCTATACTGTAATTGAGTTCTTTGAGGGTTTCTTTAAGAGTATTAGTTTTTTCTTTCAGTATGGTATTCATCGAACTGAATACGTTAATATCAAGTAGATCTTCAATCACCTCTCGGCGATGACCTCCTTGTAATTGCATAAAAGGAATAAACGAAGATGAACCAAGCACAACTACCTGATGAAAGGTTTTATGATTCAACTTTAAGATATTAGTTTCAAGAATCTTTTGATATTCTTTTGAGTGAGAAGATTGGTTTATCATAGTACCATTCTTCCATATCTCAAACACGTTTGGTTTGATACCACGTATCACTTTGAATTTACTTTGTCCTACAGTAAACTCAACTTCTACCACACATGCTTTGTTATTGATAGAATTGATTAGTTGCCTCTTATTGATATTGCGGTGTGCCCTACCAAACAAAGCAAACGAAATAGCATCAAGCATAGTAGATTTGCCAGCACCATTTTGCCCAACAACAAGTGTGGACTTTTCTTTGATTAGATCTATCTCAGTGAATTTGTCACCAGTAGATAGAAAGTTTTTATAACGAATAGTCTTAAATAAAATCATGCAACTTCTAATGCCTGTGCTTCAGTCATAAGTTCTCTGAACTGACTTTTTATACGTTCTTTATCAAGATCCGTGTCAACTGCGTCTATATAGGTTTCAACGATCTCTGATGTATCATCAAAATTCATTTCTGTATCTTCTACATTCTCACCAAGAAACTCGGTAAAGTTTTCTGCAATTTTAAGTTCGTATATGTCGCGGTTTTGAATACGATCAACGAACCGATCAAATACAAACTGATCTTTTTTATTAACGACCACGACCTTAACAAACTTCTTATCAAGATGTTGGAGTTCCATACTATTATAGTCTATTTTGTTGTCGTCGTAAAGTATTTTTTCGTATAAAGTGTAATTATTTTTTATCTTTTGAACTTCACGAGTTTCGGTATCTACAATATGGAAATACTTGTTATCATGTGCATCGTTCCATGAAAACTCCATCTGACTTCCGAGATACCATATATTATCTTGCCTTGATGAACAATGGTAATGTCCAGTCATGACCAGTTCAAACTTATCAAAAAGTTTAGGATCTAAACCACCATGCGACTTAACACCACGCAGAAGTTCAAACCCATCAAGTTCTAAATGCGCACCCAACCAGTCTGCTTTACACTCACGAATAAATTTCATAGAAGAATCAAAGTTTTCCTGATTAATCCATGGAAGCAATGCCATCTTCAAAGAACCATATTCCATCACCTTTGGTTCCATAATGATGTTGACTTCATTCATGTAATAACCAAGCAGTTCTTTCAAACTGTTGAGGTCGTTTGTATTTTTATAAAACGTATCGTGGTTGCCAGGAATAATATCCATAGACATACCTGCTCTACGCATAGGGTCTAAAAAGTTTTTGCGATTATGGTTAAGTGCCTTGAAGTTTACAAACTTGCGATGATCATAATAATCACCCAGATGCACAATTTGTTTCACACCTTGTTTTTCACATTCAGGAAAAAACACATTATCATAAAAGTCTGCGGCATTTTTCAAAAATATTTCAGACGAGTTCCTAATACCACAATGGGTATCATTCAATATCGCTATCTTCATTTACATAAATTCCGAAAGGTCTGAGTCTACTGTTCTTCTACGTTTTTTCTTTTCTAACTTAACATATTCTTTTATTTCAGTATCTGCAGTTTTAATTTTATCGATTCTATGTCTCAATGTATCAACAAATGCACCAGCAACTTGCTGTGACATATCATCACCAAGATCGTTATCAATGAAGTTCTCAATACCAGATTGAGTTAGATACTTCAACTTTACGTCTTGCTGTTTCTTTTCTTTTGCAATCCTGCGAAGAAAGGCATACCACGTGATCTGAGTAAAGTATGCAAAAGCATTAGGTTTGCCAGTACGAGTCGCTGCTTCAATATTATAATTTTCGATTGCTTTCAAACAATTTTCAACTCCGTCCATAACCATCTCTTCGCGATATGTATAGCGAATAAAATTAGATTTGTGAGACAAACCTTCAGCGATTCGTAAGAAACACCGAGCAATATAGTCAGGTACAGTCGGACGTTTTTCTCCATTTTTTGTTGCTTCATTGACTGTTTTTACATAGTCAACAACTGCCTGTGAGAAGTCTGCATTATTCACATAATGGATACTTGCTCTTTTAGTGCGTGCCATGTTCACTTCCTTTCATTACTATTATATCATATATCCCAATAAAGGTAAAGGAATATATTTTATTCTTAATCAAAAATTTATTTCATTTTAGGGGTTTACTAAACTCCAAAAGTATAGTATAATAGAGCTATCGTAGGGAAAAGGGGAATACCCTTTTTTAGTGGTATGTTCCACCCTTCGGTTTAAATGCAATGATATTACCAGGAGTATCAGAATCAATCGATCCTTCTTCTTCCTCCTTAGTTAATTCTATCATTTTATTATGTATCCAGTCTGAAAGTTCTTCTTGGTCCATGCCTTCAATTTCATCAATAAAATCATCAAGCATCAAACTTGCTTTTTTGGTTTCATTTTCTTCAACTTCTTTTATTGCTTTCGCATAATGAATAACCAATGTTTTCGAAGGGAGAGTTTCACATATTATATGCCCAACGTTCATAACAACCAACTCATCTATATTATCTTGAAAGGAAACTAATGGTTTAAAAGAATAATATCTAATTGATGATTCAAAATCTTCTGAAGTAATAATTCGCAGTGCTTTCCTGACAACGATACCATCATCGTCATCACTAGCATCTTCGCGATCTACAACTTCGCAGATAATTTCATCATTGTTTGTTAACTTGAATTGTTTCAGGTTCATAGATTTACCACTATCTTTTTAGTTTCGAATTGTTCTTTCTCATAAATCTTGGCACGTTCCCAAGCATGAATAAGAGAGAAGTTTTTTCGTTGCCCCCAACTGATGTCGTCGGATATATCATAAAGCATAGTTTTCCTATCGCTTTTTCTTAATCCTCTACCGATACTCTGTAGTACACGGATTTGACTTTTACTTGGTGAGGCGAATATGATATTATGTAAGTTCTTAATATTAATCCCTGTAGAGAAAGTTCCTAATGAAGCAACAGTGATTGAGTCTGACATTTTTTCCACAATTCCTCGTATTGCTTCACGGTCGGAGGTAGCGACATCACCAGACACAAAAAATATTTTGCGATTTTCATCTGCTTTATCCCTTATTAAGTTGTACAAAGGTTTCCCATGTTTTTCCACATAATTATATAGTACCAATGTGTTTCCCTTTAAATCAAGGGCAAGGTTTCGTATGAAATTATTTCTTTTTTCATGACTGACTATAAAGTCGATTTCTTCTTGATATGTTTGTTTACCGAAATCTTTTTTAACTTTATCGCCATAGTTCAGTACGATTCTATTGATAGTCAAAGGAGCGAGTGTATTATCGTCTTGTAATTTTTTGGTAGTTGTTACTCTATAGGTTTTACCGAATAATCCCTGAAGTGTAAGTTCGTGCGTTTGCGATCCATCTAATGTGCCAGTAGCACCGAAACGATATTCTGCTTCGGTACATTTATTCATGATAGACATCAAAGACTTTGATTTAAAACCATGACACTCATCACCTATGACGCAACCGAACTGTTGAAACCAATCCTTTTGTAGTCTATGTACACTTTGCCAAGTAGTAATAACGCAGGAAGCATCTTTAATATTTTTATCTTTACCAGAATAGATTTTATGCATCTCACTTTCGTCCCAACCATAGTTAATAAAGTCTGCGTGCATTTGTTCTACGAGAGAAGTGGTTGGTACGATGATAAGAGATTTCGTTGCTGAACCATTCGTCAAGTGTTGTAACCAATAACGAATAATAGCATATATGATTAAGGATTTTCCTGATCCTGTTGGACTGAGGAGGATTGCTCTTTTTCTCGTGATCGCTTCACCCACGCATCCAAACTGATAGTCCCGAAGATTGAAAGGAAGATTAAGACCGATAAGAAAATGCTTAAGATCGTCGGGTTTAAGAATATTTCTGTCATCTGGGGATCCATAATCGTTCGTTTCAGACTCAAGTATATAGCCACGATTTTCCGAAAATTCTTTTAAATGGTAAAATAAACCAGCAGGAAGTGTGCGATCTCGTAAAGCAAAAAGTCGTATCTTACCATCCCACATCCTATTACGAAATGCAGGCATGAACTTATAACCAGGAACGAAGAAACTGAAAAATTCATTCAGTTCTTGTGCTATACCTGAATCGGAAGTTATCTCAAGATTTGCGTGGTTTAGTTTCCGGACTCGAATTGTTTCCACTTGATTATATTCCCAATCGTTTGGTGACGCCATTTGATATTATCTATAATCTCTGATAACGTCTCTACCAGAGTTTTATAGTATTGTATCTTTTCCTCAGACTTTTGAATCTCAGGATCGGCACCATAATAGTATTCCATTTCGCCTTTAAGGATTTTTAAACCATCAAATGGGTCGGGATCCCAACCTTTTTCGACGATATCCTCCTGAGACATCTTACCATTATAATATAACCATTTGTCCTTCAGAAGCATCTTTTGAGATGCTTCTGTTCTTTTGAGTTGAAGTTTTGCAGTGGAAAGTAGTTCTAGATATTTTGCATGCATAGCAGGTGCTTCACGAGAAGCATCATCTAGTTTCATGGGACTGATTACACAATCTTTTGCCCACATTTCATGTACTGTTTTCAAATCAAGCATAATTATATTATATCATATTTTATTATAAAAGTAAAGCTATTTATTATGTTTTCGTTTATGTAGAAACCGTAAAGGAATTTGATATTGAACCTGCTGTAGAAACCTTCATAAGTTCAAAGTAACTGAATCTGAACCCTGCCTGAAAAGTTATATATTCCGCACCAGAAGAAGTTGCTTCAAACGAAATATCTCCAAGAGATGTAGGTATTGCATCCACATACCGCACTTGCTTTGATAAGTTATTATGACTCGATAATATTGAAAGTGTGATATCAGCATGAGGGTTTGTTGTATTGCCCCTCTGGGTGTTTTGATTTCCATTCATATCTGTAACCTGTATTCTACGAATCCAGTTATACATTTCAGAATAACTTTCCATATCTTCATCTAATAGGATAGTTGCTGATAATTCATTAATTGTTAATGATTCACCAGGATATGGGATAGATTGTAATCTTCGTATAGGCATTTCAGACGCTGGCATCATAAGACCAGGATGCGTAAAGTTTTGAACAAAGAATTCTAAATTAGGATAATTTGTTCTATCTATCGACAGTTTAAAACTAGTCGGTTGTAAATAATTTATATTTTGAGTTAGTTCTGCCATGATACTATTTATAATGTTTTAAAGTTAAAAAAAGGGCGATCCGAAGATCGCCCCCTTTATTATTGCTTTATTCTTAGCTACCAAGAATATCGTCAACACGCATGATGCGATAGTACTGGTTGGTCTTTGCAGAAGCAAGACCGTTTGATGGTGAACCGCCAACGAATGGGTTTGAGACCATGCCGTAGCGAGTCTTAAATCCGATTTTCGGCTGGAATGTGTTCTCACCAACCGCACGAACCATTGTTAATGGAACGTATGGGCAATAGAACAGACCTGCGTCATATGGGTTTGTGCCCTTATATCCGACGTTTACATAGTCTGTTGTTGCATATGGATCGATGTACACACGAGTACGACCGTTCAGTACACCAGCGAAGGTGTTACCAGTGTCGTCTACGTTCAAGTTTGTTGACATTGCTGGTGCATAGTCAAGCATACCTGATGCAGCAAGTGATGAAGCAACATCTGATGAACAGATGATGAAGTTACCCTTACCACGACGTGTTTCCTGTGCGATTGTGTTTGACTCACGCTCGATCTGCATGATCAGACCCTTGAACTTTTCTACTGACCAGCGACCGTCTGCATCTGTCTGAACATTGAAGATACCGTTGATTGCTGTGTTGTTTGTAGCAGCACCGAGTTTCGCTTGTGAGTTGATTGTACGCACAACTTCACGGTTGATTTCAGCCATGATTTCTGTTGACAGAATATTTGCCAACTCTGTTTCAGCATCCAGACCATGAATTGCTTTAAGGTCTTGTGCCAGTTCCAGAGTGTATTCTGCTTTCAGCGCACGTGACTTTGCAGTCACTGTTGCTTTTTCAATGGTGAAACCCATTTCAGCAAACTGTTCGCCACCTGATGCACCCAATGCTTCTGCTTCAGCAGTAGTATACAGGTCAAGGTTAGCAAGCGGATCACCTAGTGAGTCAGCGATTGTTGAGTCACCGTCTCCGTCTAGTGCAGAACCCATGCCTGATGGATCTGTTTCCATAGCAGTTGTCCCTGAATCACCAGAGAAGTTGATGTTTGCTTCGTTGAACAGTGCTTCGCCACCGTTTGATACGCCAGACTTGGTCTTCTGGAATGTTGACTTCATTGCGAAGATCAGACCAGTTGGACCAGACATTGGCTGCACACCACAGATATCGTATGCCATTAGGTTTGGCATTGCACGACGTACAAGTGCGATAAGAACTGGATTCCAGTTATTTGTCACACCAGATGTTACTGTAGTGGTGTTATTTGTTTCGTTAAGAAGACCTTCTTCGCGAAGTGCGATTTCCTGGTTTTCTAGGATAGCAGCTGTAACTGCTTTACGATGGTTATCGGTGATTGCGCCTGCTGACTCTTCGTTCAGTACAGGTGCCCACTTTTCCATCAATTGATCGTAGGATACTTGATTACTCATTTTTTTGGACTCCCAAATTATTTCTTATTAGTGCGTTGGATTGCTTGAAGATACTGAGCCATGGATCCAGTAGATTCTACAACGGTATCACCATCGTCAGACTCTTCTGTAATGTCAGCAGACTCAGATGCTTTTTTGGTAAAGTATGATTCTTTGACAGTTGAAACCTTTTCTGCAAATGTTTCTTCGTCATCAAATTCTACTTCTGCCACCAAATCTTTTAATTTTTCGACTTGTGTTTCTGCAAGACCAGAAGCATGCTCACGGATGATTGCATCGCGCTTGTATGTTTCTAATTCTTCCATCATCGAAAGATTCTTTGCGATCGCTTCGTTTGAAGCTGCTTCTAATTCAGCAACTTCTTCTGCGAGTTGGTCAACGAGGTCGACTTTTGACTCAGGCACTTCGATATAAGACTCTACGAACAAATCTTTCAGATTGCTCATAAACTTCTCAGCGATCTCAGTACGCAATCCATTTTGAACTGCTACCTTGTTATCATCCATCCACTGCTCGACAACGTAGTTAAGATAATTGTCAACTTTTTCAACGAGGTCTGATTTAGTTGATTCAACTTCCTCAGCAAGTTCTTCGTTGTACTTAGTTTCTAACCGATCGATTTCCTCAGACAACTTTGAACGAATTGCAGTTTCAAAGATGATACCTGCTTTTCCTTTAAATTCATCTGAAAGTGTTGCTTCTGACTCGACAAGAGCATTTAGATCTTCTTCGAAATCTGCCTGATACTCAACCAGTTGTGGTTGATCATCTGACTCAACGCCTTCTTTGTGGTATGCTTCTGATGGTTTCATTACACTTTGATACATGGATTGAAGATCCATTTTCTTAGCAGCCATCATTTTCATGTTCATTGCGTTGATCATTCCTGCCTTCGTTTTAGGCATTGGATCTTGTGTAGTATTGTCTGTCGGGCGATCTTTTGCATCACCTGTAGCATCACCTGCTGCATCAGTCGCTGCGACTGCTTGAGCTGGTGCATTTTTAGGATCGTGACTTGCTTTTTCCATGATTCCGTCATCTGTTACTTCGTCATGGAGTTCAATGTCCTGATCTTCGATTTGATTTTCATCAGTCATTATTGACTCCTTTAATTTGATTTAAGCAACGAGAGGAAATTCTTAAACTCACGAACCTGTACCTCATAAAGATCGGTGCGAGATGCTTTTTTAATTTCAGTCTCAATTTTTTCAATAGTTTGTGCCTCAATAATTCCGTTGTTCCATACCCACTCTACACCTTCCATAACCCCATTAACAAAAGCTGAGGGTGCAGATGGATCCTGTACGATGTCGATTGCATTCAGCATAAAATCTTTCTGAACCTCCATCACGCCATTATTGTTCTTCAAACTTCCCATACCACGAGTCGAGACGCCCAATCCAACTTTACCATCAAGCAAACCTTTTACGATATTACCCATTGGTGTGTCCAATATAGTCGCCTTACCCACAACATCATTACCCTCAAATTTAAGGGATTCGATCTTGTGGGAAACTTTATCTAAATTTACGGTCGGACCTGCAGGGTGATTCAATTCACCAACTGCCCGACCTTTAGTAACCTGTTCGGTGTTGTACTTACCCAATGCCTTAGACATAGTCTCCATAGGATAAACACGACCGTTTCTATTTTTAACATTTGCTTGAGCAAACACACCTTCGATAGTGTATTTCTTTTTGCCCTTTTCATCCGCTTCCGTGACAAACTGCAGATCCTGCTCAAGGAATTCAGAAATGAGTTTCATTTGTTATATACCTTTACAAATTCTTCAGCAGCTTTTACTGCTTCTTTTTCATTCTTATAACTGTCTAGTCTATCGCCATCAACGTATGCAACAAATCCGCTGGGTTCTTTATATACCTCAATTTTGATCTTGCCGATCTTTTTACTAGCAACAACTTTCCCCGAAGGTTTTCTTCCTGCTAATTCACGAATTTGTTGAAATGTTTTCATTTATTTACCTTTAACCTTTATTTATAATATTATTATTCTTCAGGATCTAAAGGGAGTTCATCATCATCGGTATCAACGATTTCCGACTCTTCTTCGGTTTCTTCCTGTTCTTCATCGTCACTTTCTGTCTCCAAGTCAAGTTCGAGCTGATCACCATCCTCATCCCCCAAGACGTCATCTTCATCATCAGGATCCCCTCCGTTGTAAACCGCATCCGCCATACGAACTTTCTCTTGATTTAAAACATCATCGAGTTTTGTAGTCATAATTTCACCGAAAGTTTTATTTGCACTATTATAATCTTGATCCAATGCTTGTTGAATCAATTCTCTTGCCATATCACTCATCTTCAATTTCTCCTTGAGGTTCTTCTTCATCCTGTGGTTCTTCATCAGGAACATTTTGCTCAGGTGGTTCTTCATTATCTATTTCACCACTATTTTCTTCATCTTCTATTTGCTTCTTCATTTCTTCTATTTCTTCATCAGAAAGCATCAAGACGTTTTTCATTACCCATTCTTTAGAGTAATATTCACCAACATAGTTTGCTGCTTGGTCTAAAGTTTGTAATCTGTTAGTTAATATTTCGGCATCACGAAGTTCTGCAAAATGGTTATCCTTTTGATAATCAACTGTGATATCATTTTTCCATGATTCCCAATCTTCTTCTGTTATCAAACCTTTTAAAATTAATTGTTTTTTCAAGATACCATAAAACAGGTGTGAGAATCGAGTACGAAGTCTGTCAATAAACTTTTGGAACTTTAATTCGTCACGATTGATTTCAGTAGAACGACCAAGAATACCTGCTGCTGCATCTGGTTCTAATCTACTAATCGGAACATTCAATGAACGATACATTCTCTTTTGAAAATATACGATATCATCAATCTGTCCTAAGTTTTCACCGCCAGGAAGTGTAGTGATTTCAGTACCACGACCACCTTCACGACGAGGCAACCAAAAGTCTTCCAACATTGATTGGTGTTTACGGTCATCACGGATCTCACCAGTTTGGGCATCGTAAACAAGTTTGTTACGATACTTCGCCATGATGTCTTTCATATACTGTTCGGACTTACCACGAGGCAAGTTACCAACATCAATATAGAAGATACGACGTTCTGGTGCACGTGATAAACGGTAGATAACCAAAGCATCTTCCATCATACGCAACTGGTTGATAGGTTTTAATGCTTTATGTAAATGCGATACAATCTTTTTACGATCTTCTGATAGTAAACCTGATGTTACATAACTAACAGAATCGTTTGTCATTTTAACGCCAGAGGTAGACTGTCCTGGTTTTTCTTGAAATACGAAAAACTCATCAGTGCTCTCTACAACCTTTGCTCCAGTGACTGGATCTTTTTTGTATTTTACTTTTTTGACCTTCCGCATCTTAGCAGAATCTATAGGTCTGATTTCTTTGATACCATCCTTAGGATTATCTTCATCGACTACAAGATGGTGGTACAAACGTCCGTCTACATACCAACGACGGAAAATGTCATGACCTAATTCTTTGAAATTAAGCATGCCATAAATTTGATCGAATTCTTCTTTAATTAATTTTTTAATTCTGTCAGGAACTTTTACCCCATCAAGATTGATGTCTAGGTTTTGTTGAAGATCGCTTGAACTTACCGACTCATTGATAATATCCTCGATCGCAGCATCTACTTCAGGATGCATTGCGTTTCCACGATATTTCATTACCAACTGATAATTGTCTTTAGAGTCGTTTCCGTCTAGATTTAAATATTGTCCATAATGTGAACCACTGGCGGTGGTGTAACTGCCACCTTCGTCATCACGTGCAGGGACGATGGAAGGACGTTCTTTTTCGTCTTCCTTTTTCTTCTTACGACTTATCTGAAAACCAAAGAGACTTAATCCCTCTGATCCTGATCCTGCTTCATCTGCCATTTCAATTCCTCAAACTGTTAATGTGAACGGCAGGGGAGAAAGGACTAAAATCAACCCTGCCGCTCCATAGTTATTTAGGTGGTTGTATCAGACTCATAATACTGATACGACCATGTGCAAGTGAAGTTCTCAATCGCATCGTTTGAAGAGAAGTCCAGCGCAATTTCTGAAATATTTGCTGGATATGCTCCACGGAAGGTGTAAGTCTTGAGGACTACACCAGAACGATCGAGTTGTTCTACTTTAAGGTCTGCTTCATACGCAATTGGTGCTTCAAGACCAGTATTTGCGCTATGAGCATTGATACCGTTCATCCATCTTTCAAGTGCATTCCGTACTGCGAAATCAGTATCGTTGACAATGGTAGTTGTCCACTGATCAAATGTACGATCACCAGCCATTTTTAACTGACGACCGCGAAACGGTACGATAATCTCACCCATCGCTGAAGAAGGCAAAGATGCTGCAGACACCATAAATGATGTAAGTTCTGCGTCACCGTTTGCATACCCAGGATAGTTAATTGTTACTTGAAAGAGGTTAGGACGAGCACCGCCACCTCTTAGTTTTGCTTTAAAATCATCTACTCCGAGAATTGCCATTTTTTATCTCCTTACACCGTGCCTACGACTTCTTCGAAGTCAACACCAGTTCTAACTGCCACAAAGTTCAATGTGACGTAGTTAATCGACCGAGCAGGCTTAATGAAGATATTAGCAATAAACTCATTGCGATCAACGATCGCTGGAGTATTATTAGTTTCGTCACATACTACACGGAAATCTGTAATACCGCGACGACCCTTTACTTCACGAAGGACTGGTTCTACAATGTTGACAAACTCAGCACGAGTGAACTCATCGTTGAATTCAAACATGACTTGTTCAGCAGCACGACCAATCGCACGTTCCAGCACCAAGAAGAGGCGACGAACGTTGATACGATCAAATGCTGACGGCCGACCAAGTTTAGTTTTGTCACCAAATAGCAACACACCCTGACCAGGAATATTAGCGATTGGATTCACCCCTGCTTTATACAACGTATCACGCTGTGATTTTGTTGGTGAATATGATATCGCAGTAATACCAAGATATTGACCACGACGTGAACCTGCAGGAGAGAACCATGGAGCGCGATTCAAATCGGTTGCTGCCATGATACCTGCTGTAGATGATGACGCAGGAATATTGATATACTGATCATTAAACTTATCATATATCTTCAGATAGTTAGCATCTGCTACAAGATATGATGAGTTTGTGAATGTATTTGCAGTTGTAACAATATTAGTTGTCATCGTAGCAGTGTTTGTTAGATTTACCATATCTGATCTAGCAGGTGATGCTACAACAACACAATCTTTACGAAGTGATTGTGCAGTAGTGATCAAATCGTTCACCACAGTTGTTTGATGTTCGCGAGAAGACATTCCAGGAGCAATCAAGAAATCAACTTCTACAATATCTTTATCTTCGAAAAGATCAAAACCTGCAAGGAACTCAGAAGTTCCTAATGCGCTTGAATTAGCACCTTTAGTGAACGTGTAGTTTGAAGCAGTAGATAGAGCAGATGGATCAAAATTATCACCATTGTCGATACTTGTTCCTGCACCAGCTGTGCTGAAATCTGAATCAAAACCTGCCATCCACACATAGTCTGAACGAGTGTTGACTGCATCAACAACATAGTTAGTTGTTCCATCGGTGTTCTTAGCATTTGTACCGACAGACATGAAAGGATATCTTTCTAGTACTGTACCACGTGTACCTGTAAACTCACCACCTGAGTCTACAATAACAAGGTGAATTTCGTCATTAAGAGCACCAGCTTCTGATGCATAATTTGATGTGCCAGGATGCGTATCAAACTCGTCTTTATATGCCCATGCGTTAAACGCAGTTGAGTCAGGTGGGCAGATTGATACTTTAATTCCATTTCCTAATTCGCCAGGATATTTTGCGACAAACGTGTGACTTGCTGCTGCTAATGCGGCTTCTTGTCCTAAGAAATCTGTTTCATTTTTAACGACGGGAGTGCTTAGACCACCGTCAGAATCTGTTGCTAGTTGTCCTGTAGACGAACGAGCGTTTTTTGCATCGCTTGTTACTTCTCTTACGACTTGGAGTGATCCTGAGTAGCGTAGGAAATAAGATGCGGAATGCCAATCTATTGTGTTTGCTGAGTCTGGAGATGCAAAGGTATTAGCGAGATTTGTCTCGTTATCAATTAATACTCTTTGTTCAGCAGGTCCCCAGCGAAAGTTCCCTACGATTGCGCCTGTAGTTGACTGAACGTTTGGAACGCCACCAGTCAGATCTATTTCTTTGACGACAACCGCTGGTGAAGCAGACGGTGTTGAAAGTGCCATTTTTATCTTCCTCTGTTAAATTATATGTTCCATAATACGATTTCAGTCAATTTACCTTTATTTATAATATTCTTAAATTAAAGATTAGGGTCAAAAACTACCGTCGTTGCCCAACGATCATCTCTATCCTCTTGTTCTATTTGATTGATATAACTGCTTCCGTCATCTATAATACCAAATGGAACCATGTCATCATCTATTTCTTTCATCTTTTGTTTGAAGATCATATCTTTTAAATTGATGTCAGTCATATCACTAAAATATTGAGTAGAAACAAAATAACCAAACAAAACAAAATTCATAACAAGGTCATCGTGATTACCATCTGATGCCTGATATGATTGACCCCTTGCTTCAAATGTTGATATTTCTAAAATCGTTTGCTCGTCTACTACCTTTATTTTGTTATTTTCTATTAGATCTTTGAATGCACTACAACCGAGTCTTTTAGTTTTCCTATTGATTTCAATACCAATAGCATTTGCTTTTATTGAAGATTCTACATGAACATTTTCATATTCCAAATCATGATATAATCCATTACACACTACAGTGCCCTGATCATTTGATTCAATTACGACATATGCATCATTATATAATTTCGCATACTTATAAATAAAATTAGGGAAGAGCAATGGCGAGATAGTGTTATTGCGATATACAGCAACCTGTTCAAATGGGCGAACGCTAATATCGATCAAATTAAAAGTAGAATAGTCCTGACCTCTTCCCTTGCTTACATCAACAGTCATGATATAATCATGACCTTTTATGGGTTCTTCATATAATAAAAAATTTCCACCCTCTGAATTTCTTTTAGGATTTTTCGCTCTCAATCCTAATAAAGTTTCGGCATTAATAAGTGTATCACCTGTCCCAAAGAATGTATTACCAAACTCTTGATCAAACTGCAACTGTGACGTGTTTGAAATAGTTTGTTTTTTCCATAAATCATCACGTCCAGGAACGTCCCACCAGTCAACACGAAACGATTTGAATTCGTTTACGTTTTGTACAGAACCTTCCCATATCTTATGGAACTGGTTGCCGATTCCGTTCGCTGTTGATGTGATGATGACTTTAGTATCTTTACCTGATGATACAACGGGATATGTAGAAGTGTAAAACTCTGCAGCACGTTCTACGAAAGCAAACTCATCCAAGTATAGAAGATTAACTGACATACCACGAATAGAGCTACCACTTGTTGCAGCCGCAAGGATCCGTGAGTTATTACTAAATTCCAAAGAACCTTTATTAAGTGCTTTGGATCCTGGTTGAAGAAAGAACGGGATATTTTCCAACATGAGTGTAATACGAGAGAGCATTTCTCTCGCAGTCGCACCTTTGTTGGCGAGGATTGCGACCGTTTTTTCAGAGTGGAATAATGTGTACCAGAGGAGGTACGCGCAGGCGGATATTGACTTGCCAGATTGACGGCATGCGAGAACGACATTAAAACGATTCTCCTCAAATTGGGTGAACATATTTTTTTGATAATCATATAATTTAAAAGGAACAAGACCCGAATCAAGTGCAATAACTTTTACATAGTTCTCGCAAAAATATGCTGGATCTTTCATGCATCTCTTATATTCCTTGAGTAAATCGGGTGTCCATTGTTGAAGAACACCATCACGTTTTACATTAGGATTCCCGAGATACGATTCTTTCTGGTTCAACATCTATAGCATCATCTTCTTGTAAAAGTTTTTGAATGTCAGCAGTAGATCCAAGGAAATAATTGTTCTGCTGATTTTCGACTTGTTTCACGTCTTCGCTTTTGTTTATATCTTTTTGTTTCTTATTCAGATCCATCAATTTATCATTGACGTCTGATATGTTCTTTATCATACCTGATAGCACTTCATAAGCACGAGGATGTTCACTTTCACGTGCAACCTCTACCATCATCTCGAGTGACTCTTTACCTTTTTCAATTAATTCGTAGTAAGTTTCGCGAGAATAATCATAATCATTTTTTACATTACTATCTTCACTCATAATAAATTAGAAACCTCCGCCACCTGATGGTGCCACTCCAAATGATACGATTTTAAACTCTCCAGCAGCACTATCTTTAACGGCAAGGCAAGCAGCACCGTTATCTCCGTCGTTTAGGAATATTACTGTACCTGCACCAAACTGATTATATGTCGCACTATCTGCCGCATTAAATGCTTGCAAAACTGGTGATGCTGGTGCGGTTTGAACAATATTAGTTACATACGCAGAATCAACGATACCTGTTACAAAAGCAGAATCTTTTGAAGCATCCTGACGTGCTTGTACATATGCTGAATCTATTAACGCTTCAACTTGCGGAGCACCTAGAAGCACACGATTTGACAACTCATTAAAGTTGTTATCCATTTCTCCATGCGTTAATGTAGAACCTTTAGATGACCTTAGTATGATAGCCATTTCTTATCTCCTGTTATGATAGACCACTATCATATGTTAAAGCTATATCTGTTGTAAACCCAAAGTCGCTATCAGTTAATCCAATTGTAGAAGTTGGGTTTGGTGTAACTGTAATCGTTTCAATCTTTACGTCAGAATCTTGACCAGCACCTTGATCCATTAAGAATACATCTGCTATAGAAGAACGAATAATACCACCAGATGAAATATTACCATAAAACGAAACTTTCATTTGAAAATCTAAAGTGTATATGATAGTTCTTCGAGTAGATAGGTCTCCATCAAAATCATCAGAGAAAGAAACACCTTGTATAATAATTGGAATATCTTCAGTAAAATTTGGATATTCAGTAGAAAATGGTTTAATCGTTAGTGTGTACTGTGGATTAAAAGTTGGTAAAATTTGTTCTACAAGTTGCAAAGCATCATCTTGATTCTTTGCCATAATGTTCAACTGAAATCCAATTTCATAAGGAACAGGTGAATAAAACTTTTGTCTATCGTTATTGGATAATCCGAGTGCTTTGAAATTACTGACTTTCGTCAATTGGCGAGTGTTGTCATATGCTATGCTAGTGATTTCAAATGACATTCTAGGAAGTTTAAGAGCAACCTGAGAATTTTCTAATAAGTCTGGATTTGTGCGGATTCTATCAAGATACTTCTGTCTTGGTGCATATGCCAAAGGAACTTTTTGCTGATTTAAAACCGTTCCATTAGAATCTAATCTAACGACATAAAGATTATTAAACAATCTCCCAAATATAGAAACTGCTTTCCGGATCTTTTCATGATAATAATATGTACCAAACATTATTGATTCTCCGGATCACCAAAAGGATTGTTTTCAGTAAAGTCGATAAAATCATCTATGTATTGTTTTGTGAATTCATCGTTTTGCTCTGTAGCAGATATATTATTTATTTCACTGACCGCATTTGCTGTTAATCCTGTAACTGCTCCGAGCGTGTTATTTATAATATCGGCATCAACGACAAATGTATGGAACTTACCATCGTCAGCACCAACATTTGATAGGAATAAGTGAATACTTGAATCACCAGAAGAATCTAGTTGTATTCTTTGTATTTCACCACTCATCTTTACGCCACCAGCGATAGTCTGACCAACGCTGTCACCAATACTGTAAGCACTATCAATAGCAGATCCACCGATAAACTGAATCGTGATTGCTGAGTCAGTTGTATAAACTCCACTATCTGTAAGAGTGATACTCGTTACTGCACCGCCACTTACTGTTGCGGTTGCATTAGCAGAGTCAGAAGTTGTGCCACCAATAAATGCAATTGTTGGGGGAGTTGTGTAATAAGTTCCACCCTGAGTTAGACTTATAGAAGCAACACCATTGCTATCTTGTATCAGTGAAGCAGTTGCCTTTTTAGGGGCAGTAAGTGATACTTTATAAAGGTATGAGAAGTTCTTTTCGATATCTTGAATATCATCAATTTGATTATCGAAATCTTCTCCAGTGTATTCGAATAAAGTACAACGCATCTTATAGACTGGTAAATTTTCAATCTGATAAAACGGTTGTTCATGCTCTACATGCCTGATCTCAAACATCTTATTTGTAAGAGGCATCCAAATTAAATCACCTTCAGCAGGACGATCTATGGTAATACCACTGGTTGTCATTCTACGGACTTGGGTTTCAAATCTAGATTTAGAAACAACCAAAGTAACTTCGTCACGTATCTCTACACCAAAACGAGTGAAGAGATCACCCTCTCCATCAAAACCTTCGGCATTATCAATATACATCTCAATCTTATGAGAAGAAGAAAATTTAGAAGTAGGATCATCGCCAAGTAATGTATCTTCGTTGACAATATGCCTCGGAAGATAGTATAGGTCTTGCCCATATATTTTTAATGCCTCTATGACAAGATCTTCATAGAGGTTCATTTCAGATCTTACTTTTTCTGAAAAGTAAAAGTTTCTCGCCATAAAATTATCCTAAGAAGAAATCAGGTGGCATTTCATTTTCTAACCTAATTCTTTCTCTTAATTGCTGTATTTCATTTGTAGCATCATCATAGATCTGACGACCATTGAATGTAACGCCACCAGGAAGTGTGACACCTTCAAACTTGATAAGGTTTTGACCCCATTGTTGCTTTATCAACGCAGTTGTATATTCTTTCAACCATAGGTCATTATAGATTTGAGTATGTGATTCTGGATCTACAATAGAATATATTTCTGCTACAATATATTCGCCAACCTTTACATCACCGTCTGCAAAGTCACCAAAAATATAAAGTCTGTCCTGATGCCGCGACCACTGAACTTGTGGAGTGCCATTTAATTTTACATCTAGAAGTGAAAGATACTGTTGCATTTGCTCGTAATAAGCAAGATCACCTGCAAAATTTTGTAAGTCTGCAATATCGTTTAGCATCATTTGATATTTGATATCAAAGAAATTAAAAGAAGAATTGAAAGAAGATGAAATAGGGAACATCTTGGTTACAGTCAAGACGTTGCTGGAGATAGGAATATACTCGTTATTTAAATCCGTCTGAGTAACCTGATGTTTCAGATAAGTACGAACCGTTGCGTCCGAATGAAACTCTTGGTAATACTGTAATGCTTCGTCAACACGATCTTCTATTTGATCATCGTCTACGTTAATTTCGATGACAGGATCACCTAATCTTCGCTTACAGTAATCAATTAAATCTTGCCTAGATGATGGAACTGCCATAAAATAGTCTCCAATTAAATATTCTTTTGACTATTTATATGTTTTATAATTCAAACTCTTTATTAATTATACTAATAGGGAACCAGCGCCATTCCAATAAGAAGTGTTTATTAAACTTGTTGCTGAAGCATTGGCATGAAATTCAATGAAGTAGATATTATTGATATTGACTCCGTTATATGAAGCTAATGTATAATCTCTTGTACAGTAATTTGTAGTTGAATCGAATGAACCCAATGTAACATAATGATTTGAACTAGACGAACCATAGTTTGCATACATCTCTCCGCAATTTCTAGCCCATGAAAAAGTATGAGTATGAGTTACAACATTGTTTATCAATCCATATATTTTAATAGAACGCCAGTCTCTTCTAAATGCACTGTTACCAGCATTTCCAGTCGATGGGTTATCACCACTATTTGTTTGTCCATGCGGTCTTCCTAATAAAAATCCTTGCATTAATTGGGCATAAGTACTGCTAGAAAATCTACCAAACGTGATTACATTACTGGTTGATGTATCCGTATAGGCAAAGAGACCATCTCTTACTATTATATATTTCTGACTATCGAATGGTGCTCCAACATTAGCACCTGCCCCTGCTCGCCCAGCAAGTTTTACCTCAATCTCAAAGGTGTCACTTTGTCCTCCTACTGTCATGGTTCCAGTCTTATCGCCTAATGATTTTGTTGCATCAACACCTGACCCTTGAAGAGTAAATGTGCTTCCAATTGTTACATTTCCAGTTAGAGGGTTAGTGATATCACCACTCGCACCGCTGGTCACACCAGTTATAGTATAAGGTATGGTGTCTCCATTTTGATACCCAGTTTGACTAATATTTAGGTTTGTAGATTGAGATGTCAATCGATTTATGGTATCGGTTGGTGTGAAATTAATACCGCTGACATTCTGGAATGTTAAACTAAAACTTGAACTATCGGTAGCAATGTAAACACCATCGGTTGCGC
>Ga0213866_10000679_pt1 | contig 26465 bp, 25 predicted proteins | sample PICome_11_FD_160079 | JGI IMG/M metagenome (GOLD analysis project Ga0213866, IMG submission 160079) | Coastal seawater microbial communities near Pivers Island, North Carolina, United States - PICO284 | ecosystem: Environmental > Aquatic > Marine > Coastal | place: USA: North Carolina... | reverse complement strand
CATTTACATCTCAAGAGTTTATTACACTACATGAAAGATTTAAACTATTAGAAGTTGACGCAGGTAGTTTAAAAGGAGGATTTAAATATCATTTAGATTATAAAGGTGTTAGAACACATTTTGGTTTAGGTGGTGCACATGGTGCTAATAAAAAAGGTGTTTATGAATCTACTGAAGATATGATTATAATGTCTTCAGATGTCACCAGTTTTTATCCTAATCTTGCTATTAAGAATAGATGGTCTCCGGGTCATTTTCCTAAAGAAGAATTCTGTAATCAATATGAATGGTTCTTTGAAGAGCGTAAGAAGATTCCTAAGAGCAATCCAATGAACTATGTATATAAGATTATACTTAATTCTACTTTTGGTCTTAGCAATGATGCTAATAGTTTCTTTTATGATCCTGAGCTTTGTCTACGCATTACAATTAATGGTCAGTTAACCCTAATGATGTTGTATGAGCAAATCATGGAGAGAATTCCTGGTGCTATAGCGCTTTTACAGAATACAGATGGTGTAGAAACTATAATTCCTAAAGAACACTACGATTTATATATGCAAATATGTAAAGAGTGGGAAGATGCTACAAACCTAAATCTTGAGCATGATGAATACCAAAAATTGGTACTCGCTGATGTAAACAACTATATTGGTGTAAATAACTTTATAGATGTAGATATCACTAAATGGAGAGAAGTTAAACAGAGTCAACCTCATTATCTATTTAAAGTAGAGAATGATAAGTTTAGCTTTGCTCCAGTAAAACTTAAGGGTAGATTTGATTTTCATAACTTACAGTTACATAAAAATAAATCTAAGCTAGTGATCCCAAAGGCTATATATCAATACTTTGTACATAATATTTTACCAGAAGATTATTTAGATACTAATAAAAACATATTAGACTACTGCATTGGTGGTAAATCTAAAGGTGATTGGAAACAAGTTGCACGTACAATTACAAACGGAGAGTACGTACAAACTGACTTACAAAAGATTAATAGATATTTTATATCTAAATCTGGAGTAAAAATTATAAAGGTAAATAAAAATGATGAAAGAGAAATACAGCTAGAAGCTGGACGCTGGCTACAAACTGTATTTAATAAGATGAATGTAGAACCTAAATGGGAAAACTATAAGGTTGATAAATTATATTATATAAAAGCTATTGAGTCTGAGATTAATGGTATAATAACCGCTAGTCAAAATCAATTAAAATTATTTTAAACATATGGATTATTTTGAATTAGAATGTGCAGTAGAACACTGGGCAGAAGAAAAAGGAATTCTTGCTAAAGCTACACCAATGGCCCAAGCATTAAAGACTTTAGAAGAAACAACAGAACTTTGCACGGCTATCAATAGTGATGACCGTGCAGAGATTATTGATGCTATGGGTGACATTATGGTTACCCTGATTATTCAAGCCAAGATGCAAGGTCTTAAACTAGAAGATTGTCTTGAGTCAGCTTATAATGTTATAGCAAAACGTACAGGTAAGATGATTAATGGTCAGTTCGTAAAGGATGATTAAGATTCAGAAGACTAAAACTCTTGTTACTAAACCAAATAATAATAGCGCTAACTGCATAGCTCCTAATCTTATATATGGATGCTTTGGAGGCTGTGTAGATACCTATTGTTATATGTCTAGGTATAATGGCAAAAGAGTTTTTGTAAATGAAAACGTTGACCAGATCTTTCAGTCTGTAGTTGATTGGGAAAAAACCTACTATAAGGAACCTGATCAACAAGATCCTATATATACTATGGTAGATATTGCATGTAACTCAGATTTAGTTCTGATGCAAAAGCATATGCCAGAGCCTTTGATTAAATATCTTAAACGGTATGATGATCACCCTCAACTTAATACAACTATGGCCACCAAGTATCCGGGGTTGTTGAAGTTAGATGTAAATCACTTTAATAAACCACCACGGGTACGTGTAAGTCTTATGCCTCAGAAGTATTCTAATATATTAGAACCAAAGATGCAGAAGATAGTGAGCCGTATAGCTGATATTAATCGGCTTAAACAGTTGGGCTGGGAAGTACATTGTAATTACAGCCCTCTAATTTTTTATCCGGGATGGAAAGAAGAATATGATAAACTCTTTTCTATGGTAAAAGATACTGCAGGAGTTAATAAATGTGAGGTAATAGCATTAACCAATCATAAAAATCAAATGGCTAAAGCTTCACCAGAAGCTAGAGAACTTATGAGACGTTCTTATGAAATTAAGAATCAATCAGGAGTGATGAGATACCCATTACAACATAAGGGTAGACTACTAGATGAATTTAAAAAGATATATAAAAATTATTTTCCTCTAGATACAATTCGTTATATTTTTTAATTTAAAAAGATGATTACTATTATTGAATGGAATACAAGACAACAATTTGAATCTAAAAAACTAGCCGCAGAATATTTTGAGATACCAATATGGCTAGTAAATAAAAGCATTGCTAATAACTCTACTGTTTCATACAGAAAGAATGGAGTTAATCAGCCCTTAACACATAAGAAATACAAGTTTTCTGAGAGCTGGGGTAATAGTGGAGTAACAAGAACACTAAACCCATCTAAGACAATACCTTTTGGTAAGTATAAAGGTAAGAAGCCTAATGAAGTACCATTAGGTTATCTATTATGGATGTTTAAAAAAACAGAATGCCCAAGATGTGTTACTGATGCATTAAAAGAAGTTAAAAATTTATTGAGTTAATTTTTTGCTGACTCAGATTAATTAACTATATTTACACTTTAAAAGTTTATATTATGGGATATTCAAAACCAACAGAAGTTACTAGATCATATCTAGAAAGTTCTCCTTTACCAACTCATGGTAAATCGTACACCGTTGTGTCACATAAAGAAGTGATAGACAACACATTGAATCTACTTAATGCAAGTGGATTTGCTATAACAAATGAAATATATAGGTCTAATATGAGGGCCAATGTTGCACAGGGTATATATTATTTAAGACCCTTAAATCCAATTGACAAAACTATACTTGATGAAGAAGAGCTAGGAATGATGTTTTCCTGGACAAATTCTTATGACAAAAGTACTAGGTTTCAATGCGCAATTGGTGCATATGTAAAAGTATGTTCAAACGGAATGGTTGCCGGTGACATGATGAACTATTCAAGAAAACATACTGGCTCAGCAAATATGGATATTAAAAACCATATAGCAAGTCAAATTAAAAATGCTGAAAAATACTATGCACGCATTATAAAAGACAAAGACACCCTTAAGACTATAGATATGTGTAAGAAAACACAGTCTGAATTAGTAGGGCGTTTATTTATTGATGAAGACATTCTAGATAGTCAGCAGGTTTCCTGTATTAAGAAAGAAATGGAAAAGCCTTCTTTTAATTATGGTGTTGCTAATGATAGTGCTTGGGCATTTTATAATCATGTAACCCACGCATTAAAAAAAGCACATCCAAGAGATTGGCTGGCTGATCAACAAAACTTTCATGATTTTATGACTGCTGAATGTATCAGCAATCTTAATAAATTTATACGTGATTTAACAGAGTATGATTTAAATACAGATAATACTGATTTAAATATAGACATGACTGACACAGACTTAGCAATTCAAATTGATGAGGATGTAACAGAGAAAAGGCTTATTCAAGATATATATATGGGTAGGTAAGTGGTCTGGTTCTTTATTATCATAGTAATTATATTTTGTTTTTACCTTACTTATAACAATAATCTAGATGATTATTAGCTGGGGGACAAACCAACCGGGGCTTAAGTTTTTGCATTCTTAAGCCCATCCCCCTTTTATAATATTAACCTCTTAAAGAAGAATAAAGCATGGATGCTAAACAACGCAAAGAAAGACCTGTATTCACAGGAGTAATAAAATATTTTCCCAAAGCCATAATGGAGATAGCTCGTGTATCGTTACAAGGGAACAAACAACATCATCCAGATAAACCTCTACATTGGGATCGTAATAAATCAAAAGATGATTATGATGCACTTGCTAGACATCTCATAGATGCAGGCACTATAGATGATGATGGAATTCGTCACACAGCAAAAGTAGCATGGCGTGCACTCGCATGCTTAGAAAAAGAACTAGAAGAAGAAGAAATAAAAGCTTATAAGATAAATAATATCGTAACAGGAACTGAATAAAAAAGAAGAGCCTCCCGTATTTGGAAGGCTCTTTTATTTTATGTTAAGGTTGTAAATCCTGAGTCCTGTAGTTTTGCTAAAACAACACCTCTATAATAACCAGCAGTATTATTACCAGCTGCTATACCCGTTGGATAATCAGTATCACCAGCTTGACCTGCATACTGAATTCTTGTTGGTGAACCAGATGATTGTGCAGTTAATAAATCAGCGTTTGTCCAAGTATTCCCAAATTGTGAGTTAGGGCTTACACCATTTTGTAAACCTTCACCTATTTGTCTATAGTTAGTATCAGCACCAACACTAAACCAAATACCTCTATAGATTTGATTATTACCAGCATTGGTTTCTGATGTTGTTATAAATTGCTGTACTTCTGCTACATCATTAGCAACTCTTAAACCATTACCTGAAGTAGGATCAGTGTATAAAGTTCCTGTGCCACCAGAGTAGTACCAGTTATCTGATTCATCACCCCATCCCATTACTACAACTGTAGAAGCACTTTCAAAAGGCTGTCCTGAACCTGTATTGATTGGGTTACCTAAGTTAGCTAAATACTGTATTTGTCTTTCACCATTACCTTCATTTTGATAACCATCCCAACCAAATTTAGTATGACTATCAAATCTATCTTGACCATTAGTTGCTGAATTATGAGGTACACCCGCTGCAGTTTCTTCTGCATATGTTTGACCTGTAGCATAAAAATCCTGTAAAAGATTTCTAAATGTATTAACATCTGCATAATCAGCAGCTTTTTGAGCATCTGTAAGTGAGAATGTAAGAATTTCTCCTCCAGTTAAACTGTGTGCGAAATTTAAAGTCAAAGTACTTGTACCACCTCCAGCAGTAACTATAGTACCTGATGGAATACCTGTTCCAGAAACCGTCATACCATCTACAATACAATTAAAAGCTTTATAAGCATTTCCACTTGCATCATCAACATATAAACCTACATCGGCAGTGTTACTACCAGCATCTAAACTAAGTTGAGTACCAGTTCCAGGAGTAGCGCTTGCCGTAGCTACTACAGTAGGTGTGCTTGATATCTGTGATAAAATTCGCCCTGTAGTATCCATAGAGCCTGAACCATCAAACCAGCTTACAAAATAAGTATCATTATCTACTGCTAAGCCACCAATCTCAAAACTTTGTGATGCTGTACTTGTTCCATCACTAACATTTAGTTGAACAGGGAAAGTACCACCAGTTGAAGGGAATGTGCCTGTTAATGTTCCGGTACAATCTCCATTATTAGTAAAGGTTAACCAGCTTGGTATAGTTTGACTTGGGAAAGTTAAACTTCCACAAGGTGTATCTACATCTGCAACTGTCCAGTTATAAGTCCATGTATCGCCTCCTGTCAAGTTAGGATATGTATCAGCAGTTACAGGATCAGTAGATGTCCACACTGGAGCATCATCTATAGCATTAATTGTTATTGTAAAAGTATATTGACTACTAGTACAATATCCATCTGTAACCTGCCACGTTATAACATCTGTACCAAAATAATCTGCATTAGGTGTATATTCAAAAGCACCTGTGCTAGCATTAGTAATAGTTGCTGTTCCATTTGATGGACCACTTACAATTGAATATGTTAATCCATATCCACCATATCCATCATCAATACCATTGAATGATCCACTAAATGATGTATCTTCATCAATAGTAGCTGAACCATTTGATCCAGTAGGGCATACATTTTCTGAGTATATTTTACAACATGCATCCCAATTAAGTTGAGCTGCTCCACCAGCTGCTCCAGGAATTTCATATAATTCAGCTTTAAACTTTAATTTCTCACCAAATAAAAGTGTTGAAGTTTCATATCCATTATCAATAGCACCTGTCCATCCTGAGCCTATACTGGCTTGATTCCAAGATGTATAGTTTTTTACAAGTGCAAAAGAAGATGAACTCCATTGAGGGAATCTAATTACATTATCAGCTAATAATGAACCTGCTTTAATATTTTCTGCAATAACTACAACTCTATCTCCATCAACAAGCCAATCCATATCTTTGATATTTTTAAAAGCTGTTGTTGTATCATCAAGCCCAACATATGCGTTAAAGTTACCATCAGTTGATGCCCAACCATCGGGTAACATATCTAATGTATCAAAACCAACTTGCGGTTTAATAGTAGATGCATCTCTTTGTCTTACTAAACCAGTTGCAGTATCTCTTACTAGTACCTTTTCTAATGTATTATTATCCGGAACATCTTCTAGTTCTAAATCAACTACTACTTGTACACTACCATCTACAAATCTAGGAGCTGGACTTCCGTTTGAAGGATCTCCCCCTAATACAAGTTTATTATTTGTAACTAATGTATCAATATTAACTCCTCCAAAAGATTCAAATGATCCTGCTGTTTCTGCAGAGAACATATCAAATCTAATAGTTCCTTGACCGTCACTTTTACCGTGTATACCAGATCTAAAATCTGTACTTGAAACAAAATTAACAAAGTTACTAACAGCTCCAGCTGTTCCTACATTAATAATAGAATCTGTTTCATCAGCCTTAGCAACATTAAATGTTACAGATGATTTAACATTATTTGCTGGAGTAGAATTATCTCCATCTTGAGTAAGTTTTGAGCAACCTAATGTATTAGAATCAGGTGTCCATAAAGGAATAGTAAACACAGCACATTGTTCACCTACAATTGCTGCTGGATTATCTTCCCAAGAAAAAGTAGTACCATCAGAAATAAGTATTTGGTCTGCAGTACCAATAGGCAATTCTACTTTATAGTTAGTAGGATCTCCTTGCCATAGTGACCCGTATGTTAATGCTTCTACAACATCATCATCTTGCCACTTTACTCTACCATCTGCTAAACCAACAAGAACTTTATTTAGTCCACCTAAATTACCAAGTGAATCATAAACTGGTCCTTCTAGTTTAAGGTTAGAGTTTATAGTTGTAGTATGTGTTGGTACACCTGCTGGTACATCTGTACCATGGATAACATTTACATTAGCTGTAAAAGTTGTACCGTCCATTGTGAAGTTAGCATCATCTTCTAACTCACCATTTGGACCTACAATAACTATTCTGTCTTCAGTTAAGTCTAATATGTTAGCTGAACCAGCTGTAAGTTGCAGATTTACATTAGCATTTTGATCTACTTGCAAATCTCCTTCTATAACAGTATCTCCAGCAATATTAATAATAGTACCTAGATCATTCTGAGAAATAATTGTTTTAGTTATAGTAGCTGTGTTACATTCTCCTTGAAAAACAGGATCTGTCCACATTGTAATATAACGTTCTTGAGTTCCAGTGGGGTCTTGTCTAACCATACCCTCTTCTGTAGCACACTTAAAGTCTCCCCATTTAATAACAAATGGTTCCATAGTTGGATTATAAACAGCACCTGTATTTAAAGTACTGTTTTGATAAAGCTTACCAAACTCAAAGTGGTCTCTTATTTTATCTAACTTTTTCTTTTTCTTATCTCTTCTTAAAAGACCTAAGACTTCTTGTGTATATACACTCATGATTCAATTTTATTTGCCGTTTCTATATCCATTTTTAAAAGCTGCTGATTGAACTGGTTCAGAGGCTCTAGTGTTTTTCATATCACACTTAATGCCTGCTTTAGCAAGTCTTTGTCTTTTAGCAACTTTCTTTGCGTTTCTTTTTTGTAAAGTCTTTGCATACACTGATGTAGGATCAACGTAACCATTCTTTACTTCACCTGTTCCCATAGGGAATGATATCTTTTTTGCCATGATTATTTATTTTTTAAGTACATGAGAACCATCACAATTACCATTTGGATCTTGTGTACAGCCACATATACATTGTGTTCCTCTGCTTTTCATAATTACTATTTTTTCATGTAGGCTCTACGTGCAGTCTTTCTCATCATCCCTTTCTTAGTGCCCCCACCTTTTTTCATTGCTTGAGGAAACAAAACATCACCACCATTTTGGTAACCTTTTAAACCGCCTCCAGTGGCGTATGCTTCCATTCTTTCTTTACCCAATGCAGCAACACTCATAACTCCATCACTTACATAATTTCCTTTTGACATATCGCCATCACCATAAGATTTTTTACTTTTCATAATTTCTATTTTTTAATTGTAGTATATTTTTCAAATCCACGTGACCCAAAATAAGCTACATAAATTGTAACTAATAAGGTCTTTAATAATTCTACCCAACTCTCATCTATATCAAATGCTATGTCTAGAGAGTCAAGAATAATGTACAAGGACGTAATAACAGTTAAATAAATTAATGTCATAGGTCTTGTATTCTTACTGAGCCAAGAATCTGATTTCATGTCTGAGTCCCAACGTTTGGATATCTCAGCCATTTCAATCATATCTAACTCAAGAAGTTTCATAGCTTTCTCTTTATCTTCAGGCGGCATAGCTGGATCTTTATCTATAAGATTCTTTACTATACCAAGAACACCAGAGTCTGGTAATAAATCCCCTACTGTATCTACAATAGCAGAACCATTACCAACTAGGAACTTTCCTACTTTGGTATCTTTGAACTTCTTTCTGGGTTTCTTATCACTCATAATATTATACTGACGGGTAAATTCTAATCTTTACCGGTGTGTTTAACAATTGATCATCTACTAATTGAGGAGTAGCTGCTGATATATCAAATACTTCTATAATAAAGTTAGTATTGGTATGAGCTACTACTTCTACTATTTTTGGACTAGCTTTAAACTGTTGCCCAATATCTAGAACAACATATAGTGGTGCTGTTGGAGTTGCCCATTGAGCACCATATGTTCCTACACCCAGTCTTGTCCATGTTAATGAATTACCTGTATTATTAGATAACACAGTTTCTGTAGGATCATTTGTTCCTAGTTGATCTATTTTAGAAACATATTCTGTGTAACCTAAACCTTGAGCAGGAGTACCACTAATAGTAATTTCATTTGATGACTCAGCAATAGTAATATTTGATCCAGCTACTAAAGATTTAAAGTTAAGAGTTTCCCCTACTTTATCTTTCCATATACCAAAACCGGTACCAACATTAGCTGCTGTGTTTGGCTCACCAGTAGTTGTGATTTCAACATAGTTATCATCTGTTGATGTTGCTAAAGTAAGATTAGAACTTAAAGATTTTATAGATCTAAAATATACCGTGCATGTTTCATCCTCATCACTTGAGTCTGTTCTTTGATAAATTTGAGCTGTACCTGAAGCAGGTTCTTCTGGAGAGTTAGCATGATCACAGTGTTCTGCAGCAACTTTAAAATCACGTACCTTAATTACTTTGATGCTTTTGTATGGTATAGGAGATGCTACACCTGTCATTTCAGGCTGCTCATTAGTACCTAATATAAGAACATCATCTAATTCTGCTTTTTTAGCAAATACAGATCTCCTTATTAAACTTAATACATCAGTTAAGATATTCATTTTTTACTTTTTTTTGCCAGAGTGTGTCCAACCACCAAGCTTATATTCTTGCATATACTCTTCGTCTCTTTCTTTACTCTTAACATTTCTTTTAGCCTTACCACCTTTTCTAAATTTCTCTACTAAAGAACCAAGCATCATATCTTCTAGCTCACCACCAGACTTCATTAATAGCTTTGCCTTTTGTCTAGTCATCTTTTGTTGTTTTAAACAACCCATACATTTTTTTGCCATCTTTTCTTTATTTATATATCCAATGTAAATGTTACAATGAATAAGTATAATTTTATAGTCGTATAGTTATGTTTCTCATCAGGAGCAATATAATCCCAACCTAAAGCAAATCTATCATGAGGCCAGTGAAATGCTATTTCTAATTCCCAGTTCATCTATATTTTACTTTTTGTTTTACTACAAAGACCTTGTCTGCAATAACCCATGCAAACACGCCCTCTTGTAATCCATTGAATAAATAAACATACTTGTCTCATCTTCCTTGACCTCTATATTTTTTTTTATACCCCGTTTGACCTTTACTTGCATTTTTTGAGTGCACACCCGGTCTTTTAGTGTTTATCTTTTTTTGATAAACATTATTGAGTTTTAGTTTCATTACTTTTTAGCTTTCTTTTTAGCAGCAGGCTTTCTACCTTTTCTTGCTTTACCTTTTACAGCAGCAGGTATATCTCCAAGTTGATCTCCAACTTCACCTATTGCTTTTACTACATCAACTAGCTCATCAACCGTTAGGTCATATCTTTTTTTAACTTCGTTAAGAGCAGCAATTGCCTTCTCATCAACAGAAGTTCTTGACCATACAGCTCTCCAATAATCTTGAGGTCCGTATGTCCATATAACATGTAACAGTTTCTTAAAAAATCTTTTAATCATCATATTAGGTTTTACTGTACTATATAAATAATATACAAATTTTGTATGAAATTAGCAACTTAAACTCTCAAAGATAATTATCTTTGTTAGTTCAAGATATATATAATATACAAAATATATATTCATCAAATTAACAATAATTTAAAAATTCAATTATGAATAAAGTAGACCCAATCCAATTCAAACACAAATTCAGTATAGAGTTTCTACCAAATGAAACACTGTTAGGTATTAAATCAGTTAACTGTGAGATACTTTGTACTGATGATCAGTACCGTCCTGTAGCAGGTGTAGAACTAGGATTTATATTTTTTACAATTACGTATGTTAATATTTCGTTGTAGTCTTTACAATGTCATAAATATTTCTTACTTTATAATTACTTAGCAGCTGCATCTTTGAAAAAGGGTGCGGCTTTTATATCCTATAAGGAAAGTATTCTAAATCTTTAAAATTTAAACAATATGAACAAAAACATTTTTCAACCAAGAACTAATATATTACCCTATGAATACCCACAATTACTAGCTTATAAAGATGCAATTAGACATTCTTATTGGATAGATACAGAATTTAATTTTACTGAAGATATACAAGACTTTAAAGTTACTATTTCAGACAATGAAAAAGATGTAATTAAAAAGACTATGCTAGCAATTGCACAGATAGAAGTTAATGTAAAAACTTTCTGGGGTGATCTTTATAAACGTATGCCAATCACAGAAATAGGTGATGTTGGATTTACTTTTGCTGAGTCAGAAGTTAGACACAAAGATGCATATGCTAGACTGTTGAGGATCTTAGGTTTGGAAAAAGAGTTTCAATCAGTAATTGAAGTGCCAGCAATAAATAACAGAATTAAGTACCTAAAGAAGTACTTAGATGGTACAAGATCTAGAGACAATAAAATGTATACTAAGTCTGTTTTATTGTTCTCACTCTTCATAGAACATGTTAGTTTATTTAGCCAGTTCTTAATTATGATGAGCTTTAACAAAGAAAGAAATGTACTGAAGGGTATATCTAATGTTGTTGAAGCTACAAGTAAAGAAGAGGAAATACACGGTAACTTTGGTGCTGAAATTATAAATATTATTAAAAGAGAAAATCCAGATTGGTTTGACTCTGAGTTTCAAGAACTTATATACTCTGCATGTAGAAAAGCATACAGAGCAGAGTGTGGTATACTAGACTGGATATTTGAAGAAGGTGAATTAAGTTTTTTACCAAAGCTAACAATCTTTAACTTTATAAAGAACAGATTTAATAACTCATTGGAGAAGATAGGTATGCAACCAATCTTTGAAGTTGATGAAGACAGATTAAAATCTGTTGAGTGGTTTGATATTGAAATCACTGGTACTAAGGAAGGAGACTTCTTCTACAAAAAAAGTGTAGACTACAATAAAAAGAGCAAGAGCATCACAGTTGATGACTTATTTTAATAAACCAACAATCATGGAATATAATAAATACTACTGGCTGAATGAAGACAGCCGCACATTTTTATCAAGAGGGTATATATCAGAAAGCCCAGAACAAAGAATCAAAGACATTGCTATTAAAGCAGAAAAGTATTTGAATATAAAAGGATTTGCAGAGAAGTTTGAGGATTATATGGCAAGAGGGTTTTACTCTCTGTCTACTCCTGTTTGGATTAACTTTGGTAAGCAGAAAGGTTTACCTATTAGTTGTTATGGATCTAATATAGATGATAACTTAGATAGTATTCTAAATGCTGGACGTGAAATAGGTATGATGTCTAAGTATGGCGGAGGAACCAGTGCTTATTTAGGTAATATTAGACCAAGAGGTAGTGTAATATCAACCGGAGGCCATGCTGATGGACCTATACACTATGCTAGAATGTATGACACTGTAGTAGATGTATGTAAACAATCTGAAGCTAGACGTGGTGCATGTGCAGTATATTTACCAGTTGAGCACTCTGATATTGATGAGTTCTTAGATATTGGTACTGAGGGAAACCCAATACAAAATTTACAGTATGGTGTTACAGTTACTGATGCATGGATGGAAGAGATGAAAGCTGGTGATAGAAAGAAACGTAAAATATGGGCCAAGATTATACAACGTAGATCAGAGTTTGGATTTCCTTATATAATGTTTAAGGATAATACAAATAACAACTCTCCTTATAAAGAGCTTGGTATGGAGATCACGGCATCTAATCTTTGCTCAGAAATACAATTGCCAACAGATAGCTATAACTCTTTTGTTTGTTGTCTTGGTTCTATTAACTTACTACACTGGGATGAAATTAAAGAAACAGATGCAATTGAAACATATGTTTATTTCTTAAATGCAGTAATGGATGAGTTCATTATAAAAGCTGAAACAATGCCTGGTATGAAAAGAGCATATAACTTTGCTGATAAACACAGGGCCATAGGTTTAGGTGTCTTAGGATATCATAGTTTATTTCAATCAAAGCTTATAGAGTTTGACTCACTACAAGCTAAAGGTTTAAACAGTGAGATCTTTAGAACTCTTAAAGACAGAAGTGAGATTGCTTCTAGAAAGCTTCATAATGATTGGGGCTACACATGCTTAAGAGAAGGTTATGCTAATACCACACTAATGGCTATTGCTCCTACTAAGTCTAGTTCATTTATCCATGGTGCAGTATCTATGGGTATTGAACCTATTAAGTCAAATTACTTTATCAAGGATCTTGCTAAGTCTAAAACAGTTTATAAGAATCCATTCTTAGAAGCAGAACTTGAGAAGTACGGATTAAATACGGATAAAACTTGGAAGTCTATTCTAAGTAAAGATGGTAGTGTTCAACATTTAGACTTTCCTACTAAAGCTGTATTTAAATCTTTTGTTGAGATCTCTCCAAAAGAGATTGTATTACAAGCAGCACAGAGACAAAAGTATATTGATCAGTCACAGTCACTTAACTTAATGATTGATCCATCTGTATCTGCTAAGCATATTAATCAATTATATTTGTATGCATGGGAAGAGGGCGTGAAAACTTTGTACTATCAATTTAGTAAAAGTAGTGCTCAAGACTTTGCCAGAAATATATTAGAATGTTCAAGTTGTGAAGGTTAAACTTTTATTTTTATTGGTGCTTTGCCTAGGCTGTAAGGCACCATATAATCCTGATAATGATCCAGATGTATTAGATTGGTATGTGGATGGTCAGGATACAATTATTTATACTAAACAAGATTCTATAAAAGATGCTTATGAAAGACGCATATTTGTAGACTCAATATATTATTCAGATGAAAACCTGTAACGTTTGTAAAAATAAAAGACCTAATTGGTTTTTTAAAACAGAAGAAAAGAAGACATGTCGTAAGTGTGAATACAACTGGTGGCGTGATGTTCTTAGAATGATGGTTCGTGATAGAAGACTAACACCTGTAGAAAGACTAGCTACAAGAGCTGGTTATATGGGTGTAGGTTTTCTTATTGCTGGTCAATGGACTGTTGAACCTATACTTTTTATGCTTGGTTTTTGTTGTGTTCTTGTGCAGGTAACAACAAGAAGGCAATGGAATCTGGTTGTTTTACAGTTAAATGGTCTTATAGCATGGACAATTCATTTCTTCTCTAGCTAGGATATCTTAAAATTTTACCGTATCTTTATAGTATAGTAACATTAATTTAACATTATGAAGAATCTAGTAATAATGGTGATGTTATTAACTTTTGCGTCTTGTGGTCCTACACAAGAGTTGATATCGGAAACACCCAGAACAACAAGGGAAGCTGTCATTTATGAAGACAAAGTAGTAATTGTAACAAAAACTACTATTTCCAAGGACCATTATCAGGAGCTTATTGCTTCAAGAAATAAGACCCCTAACGGGAATTAACTTCTTTTTGATAAACAAAAACAATCTTACTACAATTGTGACAAAACAAGTAGGGACCATCTTCTTTGGTCCCTGCGTAGTAGGTCATTGCCTTACTACATTTTTCACAGATGTTGTTAATCTTAATATTGGGATTCTTTTTGCACTTCAGCAATACTTTGCTCTAGCTCAGCTAAAGTAACAGGACACTCTAAGTCTAATCCTGCTTTGTATTGCAATACAACAGATCCATCTAAAAATACAAGAATAGTTGGGGCCATTCTCACTTTAAATTGTTTTTTAGATTGTGGTGCCTCTGCTATATCACACATATAGTATGTTACACCGGATAGTTTTTCTCTGTCTTTAAATGCATTTTGTTTGTTGAATTCTGCATAGAACTCTATAATTACAATTTCATCATGATCATCAAAACCAGAATGACTAGAAATTGTTTCATTTATTGTCTCATCTGTAACCCAAGATTGTCCATGTAAAGTGGTTGTTACTAGTAGAGTTATCAGTGTGAGTAGGAATGTTTTCATGACTACTTTTTGCTAAGTTCATATAAACGCTCCTCCATTTTGGCTAGCGTTGCTTTAATCTCTTCAACATCTTGTTGGGTGGTCATTATTGTTTCTCTTACTAGTTCGTCTTTTAAATCATATTCTACTCTTTCAATAACAGGTTCTGGTCTTTCCATAGCCAATGCAATATCAGCTTTAAGTGTAAACCACATAGTTGATAATGAAATTACAAAGCCCACAATCATACCTATAGTTTTTAGATCTAAAGTTACTTTTGTTTGCTCTCCTATCTGTGGGGGTGTCTGTGCCATTATATAATTGTTTATCTAAATGTATAATTAAGTCCAAAAGATGTATTAAACAGTTCACTGTCCCACATCTTTGCATATTCTCCTTCTATAAACACACCAAGGTGTTTTCCTACTTTCCATCCTAAGTTTGCACCAAAAGAATAATCAGACCACTGCTCAAATTGTGAGTCTTCAATTAAACCCCCTTTACCCCAATTGTTTCTATTTAAATAAGAACACTGCTCATCTCCCTGTATATACTTGTGATAAGGGAGAATCCAGTTAGCATAGGCATGCAACCAGAAATTGTTTTTATAATGATAATAATCAAATCCTACTATAGGAGCAATCTCACCAAATCTATCTAGAGTTGACCATGCTTCTCTATTATATCTATTCATTAAATCTCTAAAGATTGTTTCTCTAAATTCTAAATCTGTATCTGCAACTCTATTTCCATCTGGATCTACCCAATACCAATCATTTACTTGATTACCATTTTCATCTTCTTCAGTATAGAATATATCATCATACCCATATATAAAACCTAAAGTGTACCAAGGATTAGCTGCAAAACCATCTTCATCAGTTTCATTTAACCAGATCTCAATTGGATTATATCCATAAGCACGGTCATGAGTTCTGAAGATTGCACCTCCAGATAAAGAGAACTTTTTACCTATAGGTAATCTCAACCTTGCTTCTGCTGATTGATACTTTAAATTAATTTTACCTACTTCTCTTGACTCAGCTTTAACTATATGATATTTACCAGTATGCTTTACAAAGTATCTATTATTATCAAAGTACTCACCCCTCCACCTTTCTTTTTCATAATGGAGTTGATACTCTAAACCTTGAAATGCTGATGTTGGTGCAGTAAAAGCAAGTTGTGTTTCAGTACCATCATAAAAGTTTCTTGGTTTTCTTTCATAATTAAACCTAGCTAGTTTACGTATACCAAAACCTATTCTATAATCAAATGGGTAATCAGGAGTATTATCTTCCACAACAGGGATATCATATATACTACCATTAGGATTAGTTCTAACAAAATAAGTTGGCTCAGCTGCTTCTATGGAATTGCTTATATCACCTGCTCCATAAATAGTACCAAACTTTAAAAAATCTTTGTAAAGAGAATCAAAGAAACCTTGAGCGCTTGATGTGTAAGAAACTAAGAAAAAAACCAACAGGATTAAATACCTTCTCATATTTAAAATTTAAATTATAGTCTGTATCTGTTGGTTTATACTATAATATAACTATTCTTATTTAAACAAGAAAGAATTAAACCTGCAAATTTGTCTTATTTGATATAGAAATTATTCAATTTCAGATATGCATCCCATTTTTGTATAGAATAAATAATAGGTAACACATCTTTCCAGTTTTTATAAACTTTAAGTTCTCCTTTTCTTGGTTTTTGTTGGTAAACAAAACTTGAGTTTGATCTGAACTCATCATCAGAATAATACAAATATGCCATAGGAGTTCTTATTGTGAGAGAAAGTGCTTCACCTAATTCACCTAAAGTTCTTGTTGCAGCAATTGGTGATTTAAACATTTGATATTGTTGTTCAAATCCTCCCGGTACTGGTAAGAACATTATAAGTTCTTTAAAAGATCTATCAGCCTGATATCTTGCAACATTTTTAAATCTCTTCATTGTATCACTGTCATCATCTTCACCCGCAAGTAAAGATCCTAGTATTTCACTTAAAACAAGAGTAGATAATATAATTCCTATTTCACCCATTGTTCTATAAAACCCAAAAAGTTTATTAGTTGCTCTTTGATCTATATTACCACCTTTGCCTGTGTAACCATATGACTCTAAAAAACCTTTATTATACTTAGAAAACTCCATGTTTCCTTTTGCTATTTGTTCTTTTGTGTATAATAAGAACTTCCAAGCAGATATATAACGGCCTTCCATCCAACCAAGGTTTTGGTCAAAGTATTCTCTTTGATATCTTGCTCTTATAGCTGGAGCCACCCACTTATGAAACTGAAATGCTAACTTACCAATAGTAGTACTTTGCATTACAACTCTATCTTCTTTTGCATAGTTACCATGAATTTGTTTGTTGACCTCACGTATTTGATTTCTAAGTTCATATCTAAATTCATCAGAGTATTCACGTAAGTTATTACCATTTTTATCTACAATCATAGTAAAGCCATCTTTCAATACATTTTTATGTGTATTTGCATCATAATCAAATGCATCATATAAAGACAAAACCTCATTAGTTTCTGTATTCTTTATAAATGTATCCATTAGTAAAGCCATACCAACTTTTGTTTGTACATTATATTCTGCTGCATCTTGTAATATATATCCCCATTCAGTGGCTTTTTGAAACCAACTTTTACCTTCTGATGTAGATGAGGATTGTTCACGTATATCAGACATACTATCCATCATTCTGAATAGATCAACAAATGCTTCATACTTACTATTAGGTTTCTGTGGATCATAAGTAGACTTTTGTAAACCAGGGACTAATCCTAAAGTCAAAACATCACCAAGGTCTCCTACAACATATGATGTTCTTTGAACTATATCTGGTATAGCACGTTTATTAAATTCATAAGTAGCTCTTTGATATGCTTTTCTGCTATAAAATCTACCACCCAGCATTTCAATATTGTTATTAATTCTACCTATAACATAGTTATTAAAGTTACCAAATGGGTTAAAAGCAACATAAGATAAAGAAGACAACTGAATAAGACCATCTGCTATTTTATCTGCAGCACCTTTTGTCATCATATCATCTTGATAGTATATCATAGACATCCATTTCTTAGCTCTTTTTAATACATTAGAATCTTTACCTTTTATAATACCTCTTTTCTTAAATGCATTGTCTATAAATGTTCCTGTTTCAATACTTGTATCAGCTGGTTGATATTCTCTTTTTTCAATAACATTTAAAAATGCATTAAGAGTATCTTCAATTGTGCCCATCACTTCATAGTTTTCTGCCATCGCAGCAAACTTTAATAAGCTACTTCCTAAATCTCTGCTTATTTGACCCGCACTAGGTTGTGATCTTAGTCTTTCCATCTTACCATTTAGTATGGCCATTTCTTTATCATATGCATCTGGACCAATTAAACCCTTTCTTTTTTTATCTTGTAGTGCTGTTATCTGCTTATCTACAACTTCTATTTCTCCATCTATTCTTGGTCTTCCCGTATAGTATATAGGCAATGAACTAATTAAGTTCCCATTTTCATCTGTTACAACACCTCTCTGAGATGATGTTTTCTTAAACATGTTCCATGCATTACTACCTATTGTTTTTGCATATAACTTAGATACTATAGTAGGTTTATTTTTTAAATCATCTATTAAATTATTTTTAACTAGTGGTGTTTTACCAACCATCTTAGTTAATTCACCTACAGGTAATTTCTTTAATAGGTAGTTTTCATAAACATCTATATACATTTCATAAAACTCTTTCTGTGCTTGTTCTAATGCATTTGTAGGGTTCATGATAGATCTGTATTTAGCACTTGCCATGTCCTGACCACTTCTTGTAGTAAGTCGGACCTCTCTAAATTCAGGCTTAACTGCTCTGAAAATTTGATCTTTAACTATAACTCCTGTGGCATCACCTAGGGCATTCCTTTCTGCAAAAGTAACAGGTTTCATGTCATAATACTTAGCTTCATATAAAGCATAGTCTTTATCACTATTACCAGCTTTTCTACTCCATCTGCCTCTACGGCTTTTATCAGAACCAGGTGACCAATATTCAAACTTATTTCTAGCCTGTTTAAATTCATCAGTATATCTATGGTATTCACCATCTACAAGTTCATTAGCACTATTTTTCATTTCACCCGCCATAAAATCAGAGTATGCTCTTTTTTTATTTGCTAAATCTATATTATAGTCTATATCTTCTTGTGATGCATCATCTAAGTTTGATATGTCTCTGTAATAATATGGCTGACCATCATTATCTGTTAATACAGCACCCAAAGATTCTTCAAGATCATAGTACTGTTGACCTATTGGTTTTACATATCTACCATCTGACTCATGCATAAAGTCATAAATCTTTTCTTTATCATTTGTTGGTGAAAGTTTTAATAGTTTTTCTGCAGCTACTGTAACTCTTGTTTTAGTTTCAGCAACTCTGTCCAATAGTTCTTGTTTTTTGGCCTTGTATATTTTTGCCATAACTCCTAAAAGAACATCCGGTGAAGTATCTAAATCTCTAGTTTGTAACTCTGTACCGTTTATATCTCTTGCCATTTCCATAACCATATCAAGATCTTCTTTAGTAAATGCACTACCATCTACTCCAAATTCATTACTAGATCTTGTTCGGATAGTTTCTTTTACATAATCAGAAATTGCTTGATTAATTATACCTTCTCCCTTTTTGTCACCACCAGTTAGCTTATTAAGTTCTAACTGTAAAGATAAAACCAAAGAACGTTGAGTTGCATTTAATTCATTAGACTGCTCAATAGAGTATAATCCAACAAATGTTTTTGCAAACCTGTCAAAATTTAAGACATATGTTATGTACTCTGTCTTACCAAAGTTTGAAGGATCTTGTACATATGCAGAAAACTTTCTAATTTCCTTTAATGCATCACGTAATAAAGAAGAATATGCTTTTGATTGTGCTATAGGTCCTTCGCTTATTGCAATACCAATATATGCTAGATGACTTGCAATTTGCTCACGCTGCTCTTTTTTTGTTCTATCACTGTAAATACTTTTTTTAACTTGATCTAGTGCTTTTCTTCTATCAACTAAACCTAATCTATAGTTTTCAAGTGCTGTTAAAATAGTATTGTACTCTGGATACTGTTGTGCATCAACAGTATCTGCTTCTTGCTCAGAGTCTACAGCTAATTGTTCTGCATCTAGTATTTGATCTTCAGCATTTTTAACTGCACTTTCAAGTTTATCCTTTTCAATGTTATCTAAGTTTTCAGGTATTAGTTTATCTACATAAATTAAATTTTCTGAAGGTGGATGATCTATTCTACCGTCAGGTTTAATATTACCATTAAATTTTTGATCTTTACCTTTTCCTGTTATATCAGCAACAAAATGAATAGTGGTGGAAGCCCCTTCTCCTTGAAAGACTTTATAGCCCATATTCTCAACCATCCTTCTATATAAATTTACTTGAAGGTTATGTTGTTCTCTAGTAGATAGTTTTTCTACACCTGCTTTTTCATACAATAAAGGAGATAACTCTTTCTTTCTATTTTCAATTTGTTCTTTAGAATATTTTTTACCGTTTTCTTTTTTAACGTTATTGTCTTGTAAATCTTTTATAACATCTTGATCTGATGGTACAATATCCCAACTCTTATCATACTTTTTAAATTCACTTCTACCAGTAATTTTATCAGTTACATATCTAGATTTAATTGAGTTCTTACTAGTCTTTAAATCAACAATTCTAATAAAACCATTTCTATCAATAATAAGTAAGTCTGCTGTTCCTGCTAAACTAGTATTTTCATCAAATAAAACAACCTGTGATAATGCTATAGAGCCTTCAGGCATAATCATATCTAATGTAGTTTCTAACTGTGCATATACTTGCTCAGCCATTTCTGGAGTCAAAATACTAAGTTTTGATTGTGCTTCTGCAGGAGATTCACCAGCAATAACTGAATCAAGAAGTGCATCTACATCATTACCAACATCCAAATTAAGTTGGACATCTTCTTGATTTTTCAATCTTCCTTTAATTGCAGTAGTCACGGAAGTATAAACTTCTCCTGTAGTAATATTATAATATGTATGATCCTTTTCATTTAAAATAACAATGCTAGGATTACTAGTATCATTTAGATTTGCTGATAATGAATCAAACTCTTCTTTGCTTGACTCTACAACATTAAACAGTTTATTTAATACTTGCTTCTGAATTTCATTTGCAGAATTACGCTGTATGTCAAGCGCTTTCTTTTTTTCAGGAGATAGACTATATCTAATCTTGCCATTAACTCGTGACTCTAGTTTAAATTGTATACCTTCTGTATTTAAAAGTTTTGCAATATCAGTTAATGTTGCTGTATCATTAATGGATGATACGTCTAATGGTCTTCCTGTCAAATACTCATTAAAATTTTTAATAATATTTGCAAACCATTGAATTACCTCTTTTATTTTATTTAAAAATCCTCTGCTAGGCCCACCTTCTTTTTCATATTGGTTATTAAAATGTCTTGATAAGGCTTGAGTAACAATCTCTAAATCTCTATCAAGTTGGCTGAACCTTCTATCTAAATTATATGAATCAGCAATTTCTTGTACCATCTCTGGGAAATTACTATTTGCTTCTTTAAGTAATGAGTTAAACAAATCTTCATTATCTGCTTTTATAGCATCAACAAATGGATGTAACATTTCTTCAATAGCAATTTCATCTGTTACTCTTCCTTTAATTAAATAAGCAACTCCATCAACATAGAAAGAATTAACTTTATCAAAAGGGGTGTTTGACTTTTTCCATTCAGGCATTGATTTATACATCTCTTTTGCTTCTGCAACAGAAAGCATCTCTATATTTACTTGAGGAAACATTCTTCTAAGATGTTTTACAATACTTCTTGCTCTTGGTGTATCCCAAGATCTAGAAGACTCAAGCATATCATTTGTTGTAAACAGATCATCATTAACAGTTAATCTGTACGTTTTAGCTGTTCTTTCTAATGTAATTCTATTTGAAGGAATATTATTAACATCAAGATATCTATTGAGTCTCTTAATGTTTTTACTTAAAAATAACTCATCAAATAAACCTGTGTTAGGATTAGAATTATTAATATAAAATTTGTTTTTGTAGCTATGACCTATTCTTTCTCTTCTTAAATTATTTAATAAAGATTCACCAAATTGTCTTTTTTTTAAGTTCATTGCAAGCCTTTGGTTTCTTAACATATCTTGTGCTTGTATAACACTAGGGAATGTATCTACATTATTAAGATCTTGCCAGTTATTAATTACATTATTTGTAATAATTTCTGTTTTAAAAACTTCTTTAAGAGCTTTATACTCTGCTGTATTTTTATTAGGACAACGTGCCATATCTTATAAGTTACAATTTTTTATTTGGTCTATAAACTCAGCTATGCTAGCGTAAGTTCCTCTATTATATTCTTCAATCAAGTCTTCCAAAGATACAATATTATTTGCTCTTAAATTTTCTAAAGCTTTTTTATCTGTTGATATTACTGTATCCCAAAACTCAGTTATTTCAGGATATTGTTCATCCAACTCTTGTTCAAAATTGAGACTTAATTGTGCTTCTCCTTCGTTAACATCAGGTAAAGAAGTATCAACATCTTCAATAACATTTGCTTCTAACTCATCTTGGTCTTTAGCTACCTCATTTAAACCAAGCTGTTCAAGTAGTAAGTTTGTGTTTGCTATATCAGTTTCTTGTGCTTCTGGATCTAACTTAACCATGATAGAATTTTCATCAGCAGTAATATTAATATTTTCTGATTGTAATATCTCAGCTTGTACAGCTTTTGCACCATCCATAGCATCAAAGCTTATGCTTGCATCAGGATCTTGATTTACATCATTACCTTTATTTCTAACATAATTTCTTACTTCTTTATGGGTAGGTCTATCACCAAAAATAAAACCTATACCAGTTTGACTATTAGAACCATATGTTTCAATAACATTATATACTAATTTTTTATTTTTTGTTGCTTCACTATCAAGCATTAAAGTTATGGTTGCACCTTCTATAGTTTGAACTCTTATAAACATTTTTGGTCCACCCATACCACGGCTTACATGATTCATCTTTAATATACCCTCTTGTCTATTAAAAATTATTTTTTCTTTTTTATTACCAAACCCTCTAGTAATAGGACTTTGATTATAAGTTTTAAGAAGTCTACCGCTTATATTAGACCTTAGATAATTATCTCTAAACTCATTGGCTAAATCATCTTGACTCATACCAAAAATAGATTCAAAACTAGATATACCTTTGAGCGCTGACTCAACAGAATTAATAGTAGATAAATAATCATTTAAAACAAAAGGACTAACAGATGACAACAATGAACCATATCTAAGTTGGAATCCATCTTTTACCATCATATAGTTAATTAGTGTTTTAGCAGCTCCTCTTGTTGTTAATGATCCAAATAATTTAGAAAAATCATTTTGAAGATCTACTTTTTGTTGTTTACTTAAATTTCTAAAAGTATTTGCATTTGCTAAATTAAGACCTGTTGAATTTCCTACATCACTAGATTTTTCAGGTATTACATAATTATCTAAAAATAAATTTTCTTGACCCAATGAAGATTGTATTTCTTTAAGATCAGCTATAACATCAGTAATATTATATTCAGAAGGATATATTAAATCATTGCTGAAACTTTTTTGATCAAGTGTTCCATTATCCAGCATATTTTTTTGGTATGCTTTTATTGTCAAATATGAAAGTAAATCTAATGATACATCTTCTTCTACTTCAGATGTAAACTGTCTGCTTTCTGTATTCATAGTTTTTAATGCACGATCTAATATACTAGTAAAAGATGCATTTGATCTTAAAACTACAGCAGGAAGTAGTTGTTCTACAAGTTGATTAAACATTCTGTTATATTGACTGTACCAAGTATTGCTTTTATAAATTGGATTTAGATCCATTAGAGCATCTTTATCTGTAAGGTCAGCAATCTTTTTATATTTTTCTTTTACTTCTGCTATATTTCTACCAATACCTTTTGTTAAGCTAGTGGCTGCACCCATTTTTGAAGTAAAGTCTTTTAATTCTATTGCCTCAAGAAACAGTGATAATATACTAACATTATCTTGTGCAGAAATATTTTGTGGTTGATTTATATTATCTAATAATAACTCATCAGTAACTTCTAATAACTCATCAACGCCTGTAGTAGACTCTATAAAATCTTTCACCAACTTTTTAATTCCTGGATCAGTTTTCTCTGATTTATTTAGAGCTTCATTATATAATTTTTGTATAGTAGGGTGATTAACTAAAAGAGTTGATGTTTTTAGATTTATACCTAAAGCTGTTAAATTAGCAACAATACCCAATGAGTGTCTATTAAGTCCTAGTTTAGATAACAACCTATCTTTTGCATTATCTGTTGCCATAGTAATCAAAGCAGATATTGTATCTTGTTTTCTATTACCATTGTCATCTAATGTTTCTTTATAGTCAAAGTAATCTTTACCATTTATTCGTAAGGGATTTTTTAAGGTAATACCATACTCAGTTAATAAACTTAAATATAAGTTAGGTAATACTATAGCACCAATTGATGCTCCCTTATTTGCTTTGAAAGCTTTTATTTTTCCTAATATATTATCAACTTCTACGCTGTCTTCTTGCATTCTTTGCTTGAATACTTTAGACTGTCCCGATAGTTCTGATAAAACATCTTTAATTATATTTACTGTAGCTGGGGTATATGATATAGGATTGTCACCAGATGTTACATTATCATTACCTAATAAAGCATATCTATAATCTAGTATGTCATTATTATAAGGCGCTTCATATGGTTCTCCTTGAAATTTCTTATAGTAGTTATTATATTCTTCTAAAGTTTTAGGTAAACCTAACATTTCTAATGCTATTAATCCTTCTTGTGAAATTAAACCCTGATCAGTTAAAACATCTGTCTCAACACTATTATCTATTTCACTTGCATTTTGATTTCTAATATAAGTTTGATATGCTTCATAATATGTATTACCAGGCTTTTGTACTTCTCTAGAAATATATCTAAGATAATCTTTATGCTTTTCAGCCATACCAACGGCTTTTCCATATTCTTTAAACTCACCTGACTCAACGTAAAAATCTTTTATTTGTGCAAATACTTTATCAATATCAAAATCAGCACCTGATATCTCTACCAGCTCTCTTGCAAACATAGCTGATGATCCATAGTAAACAGGTAAAAAGTCAACCCACTTTACATTCATTGCTGAATGATTATCCTGTGATGGTATTCTAATAGCAAACATTTTAGATATTACATCAGGCATTTTTGCATTAGGTTTATTTTCTATCATATCCATCACAGATTTATGATGACTTGGCATCATCATCTCTGTAAATCTTTGTCCTGTATATGAATCTGGATCAGTAATATCTTTATATTCTTTAAGACCGTGTCTAAGTCTATCTAAAACTACAATACCTTCAGACAAACCTTCAGATTCTGGAGTTAAAGTATTTAAGTCTTGTATATCATTACTATCTCCTTTCCAACTCTTTTCTCTTATAATCTCAGATCTTACCGGTATAGTTTTTCCATCTACTATCTCAACTTCGTATACTCTTCTATATACTTGATTACCAAAATCAGATACTAAAGTCAACGCTAAACCTGGTATTCTTTCAGAGAAAACACCTTTACTAAAATAGCTTAGAAACAATTGTTCAAACTTTTTAGAAGTTATAGGACTATTTAAGTTATACTCTTGAACACCATTGTCCATAGAAAAGAACTCTAATAGTTGACTGCTAGACTGAGATGCTTGCAATCCGTTTATTGCATAGTTTAAATATGCAGACAATTTTGGAGTAATAGAACCAGCATCTTTGGACATCTCAAATTCATCCATTGCAGTTTCATAAGAGAAGGTTAAGTTCTTTTTGTTTTGAAATTTAATTGTAACTCTCTTACTTATTGCTTTATTATATTCTGTAATTATCTCTCCAACGTTCATCATTAATCCAGGAACATGAGTCTTTGGATCTTGTTCAGATGTTATAATTTGTTTGATTTGTGTTGGATCAACTTGTTCTAATTTATTTGAAACATTTAATTGCTGCAGACCCATAAAGGAAGCATCTAAATTTGTATAGCCATTAGTAAATGGGTTAGAATTATCTAAATCTGTTAGCTCATTTACTTTTTGCTTTTTCATTTTGATTGCACTTAATGGTGCAGCAATCCCTAGTGTCTGATTACCTTTCTCATTTTCTATTGCTTCTAACTTTTCTCTTAAGTTATGTAACTGTACTCTATTAGGTCTTGGTTCCCATTTTTTAGTTTCTGGGTTTTGAATAGAAGTAAAGTTTTTAGTTAAAGTAAAAGCAGACATTTTTAAGAATGTACTACCATCACCATATATAAGCTTTTTTGAATTTAATAATGCTTGCATTTTAGCGTATGCCTGGGTGTTTTCTTTGTCACCAAAAACAGAATAAGATGTTATCTCTTGACCCTCATCTATTAAATCAAGTAATTTAGCTTGTGCATCAGTAAGCTTTCCAAAACCAAACCACATATATCTA
>Ga0213866_10000676_pt1 | contig 26495 bp, 10 predicted proteins | sample PICome_11_FD_160079 | JGI IMG/M metagenome (GOLD analysis project Ga0213866, IMG submission 160079) | Coastal seawater microbial communities near Pivers Island, North Carolina, United States - PICO284 | ecosystem: Environmental > Aquatic > Marine > Coastal | place: USA: North Carolina... | reverse complement strand
AGTATTCAATACAACTGCTATTAACTCAGGCGCAATTACTTCAAGCACTGTTGTGAATTCTCCGTCGGTTATTGCTACATCAGTCGCGGCAACAAGAGGTGACTTTACAACAATAGGTGCACCATTACCTTCAGGTCCTGTATCTTATAATGGAGGATATAGTCCGGCAGTTGCTTCAGTGTCAATACCGAGTGTACCTGCTTTATTACCTCCTGCTGTTTCCGCACCTGTCGTTGCTCCTCTTCCTGGGATTACTTCAGGTTGGGCATATCCTACAGGTAATAGTGCAGAGTTCTATGCTAAGATATTAAATCCTGCATCCGCATTCTTATCTATTGTTGCTGATTTCTTACCTATTGATTTAGGTGCATGGGGAATGGATATGGTTAAAGCACCAGAGCCACCAAGTAAATCAACTGCGATTGTACCTAAAGGTTATTTTGCGATGGGTTATTCAGGTGGTTATATTTCTGCACTTGATGATTCGGCTAAAAACCAAACAAAAAATCTTAGGAACCTAGTATGACGGATTGTGTAGACAATAGTAATCAGTTAGTTCAGAATACTTTAGACATTTCAAATACCGGTGTAATAGACGGGGCAGGAAGATATACACTTGGACAAATTGATGCAGTAACTCAATCAGTTGCTGAAAGTATTGCTCGAGATGCAGAATCAAATCCATTAGGCAGAGCAATTAACAAATACGGAGATGGCATATATCAAGCAACCGATTATTTAAATACTTTATTAAGACAAAAGATTGGTTCTCTTGATAGTTATCCTGACCTTGCTGATAGATGGTCAAGAGGCAATATTTCTAATTTAGAAATGGCTGATTTTCTACAAGGATATAATTATGTACCTGATAGTTTTATAAACGAAGGTGATGCATTTAGATTAGCAAGAAATTTAGATTCATATTATAAGAACGATTTTAATACTTCTATCTTAGGTGGATTTTGTAATAAGTTTGACCAATTCTTTGCTTCAGTTGATGCGTTCTTTGATTTGATTGGAACCGTTGAAGGTTTAATTGCTGATGCAATGGAACTAGTAAATAAAATAAGATCATACGATGGTATAAAAGACTTATTTCAAGAAGGTGTTATTCGAGCTCTTATTAAAGAAATCAAAGATAAGATTAAAGATGTCATAGATAAAGTATTCCAAGAAGTACAAGATATTATTGATAATTTTGACCCAAGTAAAATTACCGAGGGAGCAGAAACATTTGTAAATAGTAAAGTTGTAAAAGGCATTATGACAACAAGAGAACAAATGTGCGCATTCTTTACTGAAGAGAATAAGAAAGGAATTAAAGATAAGGTAATAGGATTAATTGATTATGCAGTAAGTTTATTCAATTCACCCGGTATTGAAGAAATACAATACTTAGTTGCACGTGTTTGCGCACTTGCTGGTAACATAGAAGCACTTATAAGGGACATAAATAAACCCCTTGATGATTATACAAGGAGATATAGTACCATTGTAGATCGTCTTAAAACGATCTCTAGGGTTAACGAATCAACAGCAGTACGAGCTGGAGCCATAAGGTATTCTCCAACAACTAGGCAAGAGGTAATAAATAGATTAGAAGGCAAATGGACTTCACCTGGTGGGAATGTAATAACAAACGATGGTAAACCTATCGAAAATGTTAAACCAATATCGGCGGAAGAATATAAAAATTTGCCGAGATGCGGTAATGTATTTAATGGTTCAGATTCAACGTTTGGAGTTGAAGGTGATTCGTTTGATGCAAAAGAAGGTGATGGAATATACGCATGGACAAGGGTTGACCTTGATGTGAAAGTATATTTGGTAAGAACTAAATCAGCGGCAGGCGTTACAGGCAAGCTTACTATTACAGAAGGGTGGGTAAGTAAAGCGTATAATAAGAAAGCCGACGGTCCTGAAGATAATTCACATTTAAGTGGTTTGGTTGTTGATGTTAAAAAATCTGATATACCAAATCCTTCGGTGTTTATAGAACAAGCATTAAAGAATGGATTTAAATACGTTAAAGAATATGACGACAAGATTCATTTAGATATAAGAGAAATAATTTAATGGCAATAGTAGATGTAGTTTCACCAAAACAAAAGAAAATCAGTCTTAATGCTGATTTTCATAAAGACTTACGCATAAGTCCGGTGTCAAAAGACATTGCCTTATTAAAAGACGAAGACGCAGTTAAAGAATCAATTAAAAATTTAATTTTAACGGATCGTGGTGAACGATTAATGCAGCCAAGGATTGGCGGTAATATTCGAGCAATGTTATTTGAGAATATGACACCTGGTACGTTAAAGCTTATAGAAGACAGAGTAATATCTACAATTCAGACATACGAACCAAGAGCCCAATTAATTAATGTTGGTGTAAGTTCAGATCCTGACAACGGTCAGGTATTTGTTACGATAACTTTTTATGTTCGTAATGATCAGCAACCCATTCAGTTGGATGTTATTTTACAAAGGAATAGATAGAGATGGCAAATCCGAAGACCCCAATTACAGAACTTGACTTTGATTCCGTTAAGGATCAGTTAAGAACTTATTTACAAACACAAACTCAGTTTAAAGATTATAACTTTGAAGGTTCTAATATGAGTGTCCTTTTGGACGTTCTTGCTTTTAATAGTTATCAAAATAACTTCTATACAAATATGGCACTTAACGAAATGTTTCTTGACTCTGCCGTCCTCAAGAACTCAATCGTTTCTCATGCTAAAGAATTAAATTATATTCCAAGATCTCGTAAATCAGCAAAGGCAACAATTCAAGTACAAATCGTTGCTCCTGACATTACTGACTCAACAATTACAATTCCAAGGTATTCAGAATTTGGTGTAACATATCAAGGTGAGAGTTATTCTTTCGTAACAGATGAAGTATATACTGCTCGACGTGTTGTAGGTACAAATCCAAACGACGGAACAACTTATCCTCCTGGAACATTTGTTGCTGATAGCATTGATGTTTATGAAGGTGAAATGCTACAGAGTTTCCAAAGAGAAGGATTTATTGTTGATGCTGATGGAGTATTAAGAGTTTATTTAACAAACAATGAAGTGGATACGGATTCCATTGTTGTGTTTGTTGATGCTGAAGCAACTGATGACGCAAATGTATTTACAAGAGCCAATACTATTTACGGAGTAAGACCTACAGATAAAGTATTTTATTTAGAACCTTATCTTGATGATCGTTATTCAATTTATTTTGGTAAGAATCAGTTTGGTTTACAACCTGAAGAATTTGAGGATGTAAGAGTAAGATATAGAATTTGTTCAGGTGCAGAACCTAACGGAGCAGGCTCAACTGCAGACTTCAGTGCAAGTTTTGTTGAAGGTGGAACAATTACTTGTAGAACAATTTCTGCTGCAGCAGGTGGTGCTGAAAGAGAATCAATGGAAAGCATTCGTTACTTTGCTCCTAAAGCATTACAAGTTCAAGAAAGAGCAGTCACAACAAAAGATTACGAAGTATTATTACAACAGGCATTCCCTGAAATTTCTGCGGTCTCTGCTTATGGTGGTGAACAGCTTGACCCACCTCAATACGGAAGAGTTGCGATTAGTGTTTATTTAAATGACGATACACAAATCATTTCTTCAACATTATCTAATTCATATATTGCTTACTTAAGAGAACGTGCTCCATTAGGTATTGAGCCTATCTTTAAACAAACAGAATTCGTATATGCTGATATGACGGTGATTGTAAATTACAGCAGAAAGAATACAGAAAAGAATGCAGACCAACTTGAAACATTGGTACGAGCTGAAATACAAAAATATTCTGATGATAATCTTGAAGGATTTGATAAGACATTAAGATCGTCAAAACTATCAAGTGCAATTGATAATTTGGATACTGGTATTTTAAGTAGTGAAATTTCAATTGCTCCAATTATTGATTATTCTCCACCAGTTAATTTTGCCACAAACCCAACATTTAGATTTGAAACCAAACTCGTTAAGCCATATCCTTATAAGGCAGCAAATGGATTTACAAGTTATAAGCCTGCGATTAAGTCTTCTCCGTTCGACATTGACGGTACTTGTGTATTCTTCCAAGATGATGGTAATGGTAATATTATGATTATTACTGATGAAGTTACTAACCCACAAATTTTAAATCCAACCGCAGGTACAGTTGATTACGAAAAGGGTGAAGTTAAATTAACAAACTTTAAAGTGGAATCATATACGGGTTCAGCAATTAAAGTGATGGCAAAAACAATAGACAACGATGTTAAAGCACCACAAGGTCGTGTATTCATATTAAGAGATACAGATGTTAAAGTTGTAATGGACTTGGAAGAATTCCAAACTCCTGTCGCAACTCAATCAGCAACGAATCCTCCTAATACGACAACCAACACTTCGAGTGGTGGAAGCGGCTCAAGTTATTAATAAGAGAGAAGAATAATGCCTCAGGGTGAAATCGAAAAAAATATATCGCTTTTCATAAAAACGCAATTCCCTGCGATTTATAGGGAAGATGGACCTGAGCTTGTTCAATTAGTAGAAGATTATTATAAATGGTCTGAAACTCAAGAAGACCAACATATCTATCAGTCAAGAAGATTATTTGAAACAAGAGATGTAGATTCTACATTAGAGAATATGATTATATTCTTTAAGAAAAAGTTTCTTGCTGACCTTCCACTCAAGACTGATATTATTAAATTCATTATTAAAAATATCCTTGACTTATATAGGTCAAAAGGTACTGCCCGTGGTATAGAATTATTCTTTGCTATTTTCTATCAAGAGTTTGATATTGAAATTATATACCCTGCATCTAAAATGATGAAGGTTTCAGATTCAGATTGGAAGCAAGGTGTATACTTACAAATGTTTCCAAATAATAATTTCTTCTTATCAAAAAGTGACAAAGAATATAGTTACTTTGATTTGTTAGCTCGTAACATAGAAGGAAGTATTACAAAAGCAAAGGCTTCAGTTAGGTCAATTAACTTCTTTATATTAAATGGTGTTAAAACTCCTGTGATGTATCTTGATGGAATTCAAGGTTCATTTAAAAAGTACGAAGACATTCTTTGTAATATTAACGGAGAGGTTGTTTCTTTTGGTAAAACAAATGGATCACTTTCAAAATTTAGAGTTGTTGAAAGAAAAGGTAAAGGTGCCTTAAGAAACGCAGCAGGAAGACAAGTTGGTGAAATCTTTGATGTATTACAAAAAGATGGGTATGCAGGTAAAGCAATTGTCACCGATGTTACTGATGAAATTTCAGGTGAGATTACTTATGAGTTAGAAGACGGCGGTTATGGTTATACAATAGATAACACTCGATTAATTGTTTCTGACCAAGCAATTATTTTAAATAATAGTGAAGATGGATTTAATCAAGAATTTATTATCGGTGAAACTTTAACTGATAATAACGGTAGGTCAGTAACTGTTGTAGGACAAAATATTTCTGCCATTGGTGTTAAAACTCCAGATGGGTCAACAGGACTTACACCAAATAGTATTGTGTCAACGAATAGAGGTTCTAATGAACTAGTAATTGACTTAGTACAACCTGGTAATAGTCTATCTGCTGTTAATGCATCGTCTCCTGGTCTTTTATATCCTGACACAAATAATTCAGACGATGTAATTGTTTCAGGATTAACTGATACATCAATTGCATCTGTTATTACCGACGTAATAACACCACACTTAACAACAGTTCTTAATGCTGCTGATTATGAAGCAACTGCTTCTATGTCAGGTACTGCTTCACCAGTCAATTTATCAACGCCACTTAACCAAGCGTTTGATATTCAAGATTTAACAATTGGTCGTATTCAAGGGTTTAATAATATCAATCCTGGTGCTGATTATAATTTTGATGTGTTTGCGATTGCACAAGATTCATTAATTAAAAACTTAGATAGAAAAGATCAGCTTATTAAATTTGTTGATGCGGCCGATGCAGGTAGTTTTGATATTGGTGACAGAATTAAAGGAACATCAAGTAATGTATTTGGTGTTGTAAAAACTATTAATTCTACAGCAGGTGTTATTAAAATTACTCCATTTAATTATAGTGGTTTGAATTCTGATGAAAATATTGTATTGGCAAGTAATCCGAGTTTCGTATTTAATGTTGCTGTTATTTCAAATGATTATAATAGTCCAGAAAAGTTTGGTGATAATGCTGTTATTAATGCAGATACAGAATTCCAAATTGGTAAAGTAAAAGAAGTAAATATTTTAAATTCAGGGTTTGGTTATGTTGAATACGAAGTACCTGATAATGAAATTATTGATTTTGCTACAGGTATTGGTGAGTTAAGAACTTCTAATAACGACTTTATTGCTTATGGTATTATTGAAGCCGAAACACAAGGTAAGACAGAAGGATACTGGGCAGGTCAAAATTCTCACTTAAGTGGTTATAGAATACAACCAGGACAAACAGCAAATACACAATTAGAGTATTATGATTCGGGAATGAGAGTACAAGATAGTAACTTCTTCCAAGAATATTCATACCAAATTAAATCGTCTCTTCCTTTACAAGAATATGAAAAATTATTAAAAGAAAATGTTCACCTAGCAGGTTCAAAACTATTTGGTGACTTTATCTTTAAAGCATATGCAGGTGGAACAATCAAACCAAGGTTCTTAAGATTGTTTAATGACCAAGGTGGTGGTTCTCCGTTTGATGTTGCCGAGATTACAGATCTTAATGCAGGTATTACTAATTATACTTCAGATAGTACATTGGTTTCAGCAGATCATGCTCCTGGCGGTACTGGTGGATTGACATTAAGTACAGGATCCTCTGGTGATTTGACACAAACAAGAAATTGGAGTCAAGGATTCCATGATTATGATGTAACGGTAGGCATGCCATCTGCAGGTACTGGACCTTTCCCTGTAGCAATTTTATTACACGGTAATGGTGGTAATGGTGCAGGAATGGTTGCTAACTTTGCCAATGATTTACCAGGACATATTCTAATTGGTGTTCAAGGATATCTAAATTCTTGGAACATTGCCAATGAACAGTCGAATGGACCTGACATATTAATGTTACAAGAATTGATTACAACACTTAAGACTTATAATAATGTTGACCCAACCAAGATTCGTATTATTGGTACAAGTAATGGTGGAGCAATGGCATTGAGAGCTGCCGTTGAAATTGATGATACAGGTGTAGACGCAATTGTATGTATGATTTCTCAAATGCATGAAGGACAATATAGAAACAATAAATTCTATTACCCAATTAGTCATGAATACACTGGAGATGATTGGGGTCCTTATGATGGGTATACAACAGAACAAACAACAATAACACCAAGAAAACTATTGTTTATGAATGGTGAACAAGATACAGTAGTTCCGTTTGGTGGAAACGATGAATTCACAGAAACATTCGGAGTTAAGTTTTTAAGTGCTGAAGAATCTGCATGGAGATTTGCTCAAGCCTTTGGATGGTCTGGGTATAATATTTCATCGGCAAATCGTGATACATACGGAGCAAATAGTCAGGTAAGTAATTACGGTGATGTAATTTGGTTAAATGACGATGTAGGACACACGGTATCTCCAGATATGAGAAATATGTTAACTAACTATCTTGAGAACAACTTTGATGTTACGTATTAAGATATAAATATTAAATTAAATAAAAAATTTATTTTAGGAAAGAAACGCTATGGCCAAGCAAATAATTAACATCGGTGCATCCGCTAATGACGGGACAGGTGATCCGTTACGTAATGCATTCGATAAAACAAACGATAACTTTAACGAGTTATATCTTGCATTAGGTGATGCAAATAATCCAATCAATTTATTTGACATTAACGGTAATTTGGATTATACAGGAAAACCAAACAAGATATCATTCTTATACGATACGGAAGCAGAGTTGCTTGCCGTTAGTCCAAGTACCTATCATGGTTCAATCGGACATGCACACGACACAGGATCCTTATATTACGCTCATGGATCTTGGAGAAAATTACTCTCTGATACTTCAGGCGGAGCAATTACTAATTACACAGACCCTCTCAACACATTTGTATATTCGGCCAATATATTAAATAGTGAAACCGATGGTTATGTACTTGGTACAAGCGCAAACGGAAGTTATAGTTGGGTTGAAATGACAGGCGGAAGCGGCGGAGCTTCTTATGCTAACAATGATGTTGATGGACATTTAAACGTAAGTTCAGCTCAATCTAACGAAGTATTACAATGGAGTGGTTCAGATTATCAATGGGCTGCATTGCCTGCATTGTTTCAAACTTCTGATGTAGACAATCATTTAAATACAAGTTCAGCATCGTCAAATGAAATCTTATCTTGGAACGGTTCTGACTATGCTTGGATATCTCAGGCAGGAGGCGGTTCTTATTCTGATAACGATGTAAGTGCTCACCTTAATGTAAGTAGTGCACAAACAAATCAAATCTTATCTTGGGACGGTTCTGACTTTGCTTGGGTTGCCGACCAAACTGGCGGCGGAGGTGGTGGATCTTATACCAACTCTGATGTCGATACTCATCTAAATACAAGTGGAGCTTCAAGTGGACAAATCCTATCTTGGAATGGTAGTGATTATGCTTGGGTAACAGACCAAACCGGTGGCGGTGGTGGCGGTTCAGTTGCTATGACTGATATTACTGATACTACAATTACAAGCCCATCAGGTGGAGATATTTTAAGTTATTTCCCAAATGATTCCACATGGAGAAACGTATCATTCACTCCAAATTATGGAGATATAGACCAACAACCAACAAACAATGTAGATAAAGCATTATTTGAAAACAGCTTCTTAAATGCTGCTACCGTACTAAAGGTTACACATAACGGTTCTACTTCATATCGTTTTGACCAATACGGAACAACTGATAACCCAACAATTTATGTTAAAGCAGGAACGACAGTTGGATTTGATTTAACAGATGCAGGTGGTGCTACTCACCCATTTGTAATTCAAGATTCAGGCGGTACTGATTACAACGAAGGATTGGTTGCTTTAGATTCTAGTAACTATTATTCAGGTTCAAACGCAAACGCAGGAATGGGCGGCGCTTTATTCTGGAAAATACCAGCAAGTATTTCTGGAAATTACAAATACGTATGTCAAGCCCACTCAAATATGACAGGAACTATTGTTGTTGAGGCAGCTGCAGGCGGCGGTGGCGGTGGAAGTTTACCATCTCGTACATCTCCTTCTCAGGCTACAACATCAATTGCTGATGGAGTATCAACAGATATTGATATTACTGGGTATAAAGGATACGCATTATATACAATCACAACATCAGCTGCGGCTTGGGTAACTCTTTACACAGACAACAGTTCTAGAACAGCAGATAACTCAAGAGCAGAAACAACAGACCCTGCACCAGATGCAGGTGTTATTGCTGAAGTAATTACAACAGGTGCACAAACTGTAAAGTTATCTCCAGGAACAATTGGTTATAATTTAGAATCGACACCAACAACAAACATACCTGTTAAAGTAAGAAACAAAAGTGGTAGTACACAATCAATTACAGTAGCTGTAGAAATTCTACAATTAGAGGCTTAATTAAATGAAGGAATATATTGTCACTCTTCATAATAGAGAAGACCTGGAAGATTTCTATAATGATATGGAAACCCCAGGAGGTGACTTATACATTCCTGATAGAGCAGTTGACTTGCAGTTAAGAAGACCAATCAGTCGTAACACTCATTATATGTTAACCGCTGAAGAAGTATTACAACTAAAAGAAGATCCGAGAGTATGGGATGTTGAGTCAAAAGAGAATGCAGAATCAGCCATTGGTAAATATGATGGGTACGATATTTCGGGAAACTTCGATAGGGACAACTTTGTCCCATCATCCAACGATTTAAACTGGGGGTTATATCGTCATATTATCGGAGACAATGCTTTAAGTGGTGAATGGGGTTCAGACGGAACTAATACTGCTTCTTCAGGAACAAATACAATTACCGCATCAGGAAAAAATGTTGATGTACTAATTGTTGATAGTGTAATTAATACAACAGTAATGAATCACCCAGAGTTTGCTGTAAATTCAGACGGTACAGGTGGAACGAGAGTTCAACATTTTAATTGGTTCTCTCTTACGTCTGCTTTAGGATTGGGCTCAAACGGAAATTATGATTACTCCGATGACGGAGAAGAACACGGAGTTCACGTTGCTGGTATTGTGGCAGGAAATACACAAGGGTGGGCAAGAGATGCAAACATATATAATATACAACCTTTTGGACAAAATCATGGAAACAATGGATTAGACACAACAACTTATTGGGATTATATTCGCCAATGGCATAATAATAAATCAATTAATCCTGAGACAGGCAGAAGAAACCCAACGATCTCTAATCACAGCTATGCTTTTAGAAGAGGAAAGGAGGGTTCAACATTTTTCGCCCCAGTAGGCACAGTTGGCGTTGGAGCGTTTAGATATCGCGGAGTTACTCTTGATACTTGGGGTGATGACGGTAGAGATTTAACCGATGCAGAATTAGAAGCAAGAGGTATCGTAGTTGCCGCCAATGGTAATTGGTATATACCTTTTTACAAAACATCAGACGCGGCCGATGCTGAGGACGCAAAAAATGATGGTATTATATTTGTAGTGGGATCAGGTAATGATTACCAAAAGTATACAAAATCTGGTACAGATCACGATAATGTAGTTTATTGGAGGGATTCAGGTGGTGACCAATACGCTGAATCTGATTATTCTCACAGAACAATATCAAGAAACGGTATGAGTGATAGTGATGCCATTGTATGTGGAGCTTTAGGAATAGCAAAAAACGATCGTAAAGGAAGTTTTTCAAATTGTGGTAATGCATGTAATATTCATGCAGCAGGTTATGGAATTGTTAGTGCTATACCAGGATCCTCAGGAGCTTTTCAAGATTCGAGAGATTCAGCATATTGGCAAGAAAAGAAAAGCGGAACAAGTATGGCAGCACCACAGGTTACGGGTGTACTTGCATTACTTGCAGAAAGTAATCCAAATATGACTCAAGCAGAAGCGTTAGCATGGCTTCAAGCAAATGGAACAAATAATGCAATGTATGACACAGGTGCAGATAGTACTTTAGATTTTGAAAGTTTACAAGGTGCTGCCAATTTGATATTAAGATGGGTAAATCAACGACCTGAAACAGGAATGAGTTTTCCAAAATTAAATGCAAAAGCAAGACCTACTTCAGGACGAACATATCCTCGGCCAAGAATAAGGGCAAGGGGTTAAGATGTTCGTAATAAATAAACTAAAATATAGAGCGAAAGCGGAACAATGCCAGAAATTTTAACTAACAATTTTAATCAAGACGTAAATAAGTTATTCATTGCTGATATCAAAGCAAATGATGACTATTATATGTTTGTTTCTAGCATCGGTGGAATAAGCCCAGTCGATTCTGCTGTTTCACAAAATGAGTTTTTAGAAAAGACTTTATTTGCTAAAAAGATTGCCCCTGCTGATATTAACTTTATGATTAAGTATTATCCTTGGCAAAGAGGAACAGTATATACTGAGTACGATGATACAATTGATTTAGACGGAACAAATTTTTACGCAGTAGTTGGTCCTAACGATAATGATACCGATGATTATCGAGTTTATAAATGTTTAAACAATAATGAAAATAGTGGAGCAGATTCACCTCCTACGTTTGATGCTGCTAATTTAAATCAAATATACGAAACTGCCGACGGATACGTCTGGAAGTATATGTATCGTCTCACTACAATACAATTCGAGGCTTATAATGCTTTAGGTTATATACCAATAGACCCAACAGCAATTATTGAACCAGCTGAGGTATACGGCGGTGGGATATCAGAAATACAAGTTACGAATGCTGATGTAAATAACGGATACGAAGAAAAGAATGGTAGAGTTGCTTATGTTCGAGGAAGAACAGGTGGAGTCACAACTCATGGTACTGTTGAATTAACAATAGATCCTACTGAAGCTGATTGGTCTTCTGTTGATGATTTTTATACAGGACAAAGTTTATATGTAACTAACGCAAGTTCAAGCGTAACAAATTTATTTAAGATTCTTTACTATAAATATACTTCTGCAGGAGAAGTGACAATATATGTAGGTGGAGAATTAGCAAATCCTAGAAGAGGAAATGTTGAAGGTGCAACGCAAGCTTCACCGGTTGTTATTACATCAACCGACCATAATCTTGTAGACAATCAACCTATTACGTTTAGAGATGTAGTAGGTATGACAGAATTAAATTATAATGAAGGTACAGGAACACCTACTTATTATGTTGATTTAATTGATGCTGATTCATTTGCTTTAAAAACAAATCCTGACTTGTCAACGAATGTTGATGGAACTGGATTTGAGGCATATGCTTCAGGCGGAAGATGGGAAGCAGTTACTGACTTTATTGTTTCAGGTGCATTACAAAATGCTAATGTAAAAATCTTTCCTAGAATAGATATTAAAGGTGATGGTTTTGGAGCAGTAGCAATTCCTGAGATTGATAAAAATAACATTAATAAAGTAGTACTATTAAATAAAGGTCAAGGTTATAATAATGCAGTTGCGACAGTAGTTGACCCGTTAGTTGATTATAATCCAGAAAATCAATTTTCAGCTGATGTAAGAGCAACGATAAGACCAGTTATTGAGCCGAAAGGTGGTCATGCGTATAATTTAATTGATGAATTTAGATGTAAACATTTTTCAATGTATGGATATATCACAGCAGAAGATAACACAAAGATTGGTGATGTAAATACATACGGTGCAATCGGTATTGTAAGATCCCCTCAATTTAAAAATATGGAAGATGTGGCTACATGGAGAAGCGGTCAAGCAAATACTGCTTCCGTGCCTGATGTATTTGATAATCGTATCGCAATCACAACCGATGATTATGCTAGCTTAAATGCAAATAGCACAATCACACAAGTTAATGTTGATAATGAAATTATATTTGAAGCACAAATACATGAGATTGATGAAAATGCAAATACAGTTTATTTAGCAGAATACATCGGTCCATATAGGAATGACAGCAATATAGGTAATGGTGATACATCATTTAATCCTAATTTAGCAATTACCTCGAATACTGGACAGAGAATCACAATAAATAATCCTATAGCAGATAATGTTGTCTATTCAGATTATATACAAAGAACAGGCGAAGTGTACTTCATGGAGGACTTCTTCCCGTTAGCAAGAACAGACCTCTCAAGAGAAGAATTCAAGTTCGTATTGGAATTTTAAGGAACGTAAGCAAAGATGCCTATTAATAGAAATTTAAACCAAGCACCATACTTCGATGACTATGATGCCGAGAAGCAGTTTTATCGAGTTATGTTCAAGCCTGGATATGCAATACAGGCAAGAGAACTTACTCAATTACAAACTATCTTACAAGGACAGGTTGAGTCGTTTGGTGACAATGTATTTAAAGAAGGTTCAGTTGTTAAAGGCTGTAACTTTACAGAGCTTGATGACCTGCAGTTTGTTAAAGTAAGTGATGCTGCGTCAATCACCGGATTTAATGTAGAAGCATATATTAGTGGACCTGCAGTTGAAACACTGGCAGGACAAGAAGTTGAGCTTGATTATGTTTACGAATTAACAGGTGGTTCTACCGGCCTAAAAGCAGAAATTGTTCAAGCAGCAAGAGGCTTCCAAACAAGACCTCCAAATCTAAATACATTCTTTATCAATTATCTTAATGTTGGTAGTGCAGGCCAAACTCAATTCCAAGCTGGTGAAACTTTAACAATTGTAAGGTATAAGTATCTCAGAGGTACAACATCAGAAACATTAGGTATTGATACATTAATTACATCAGGACTTTCTGTTGACATAGGTTCATCTGGTAATCCTCATGTTGGTCGAGCGTTTGGTATTGAAGCTGCTCCTGGTATTATATTTCAAAAAGGACACTTTATCTTTGTTGCTGAACAGAGAATTGTTGTTGAAAAATATAGTAATGTTGCAGATGATAAAGCAATCGGTTACTTAGTATCTGAATCACTCGTTAATGCATTACAAGATGCAAGTCTTTATGATAATGCAAATGGTTCTAAAAATGAAAACGCACCTGGTGCAGACAGATTAAAATTAGTACCAACACTAACAGTTAAAACAATTGCCGAAGCAAAAGAAGATTCTAACTTCTTTACATTGGCTCGTTATCAAAATGGTAATGCAATTACGGTAAGAGACGTTTCTCAATACAATGTATTGGGAGAGGAGATGGCTCGAAGAACATATGAAGAGTCAGGTAATTATATTTTAGAACAGTTCCCATTAAGTACTGATGATAGAGGAAGTGATGTAAATGTTGTCGTAGGTCCAGGTACAGCTTATGTAAAAGGTTATAGAGTAGAAAATTCTGGTGAAAGATCATTTGCCATTGACCAAATTACTGAAACAGAAACAATAGCAAATCAAAATATTTCCATGGAATATGGAAACTATTTAGAAATTACACCTTATTCAGGAGACAGTGCATCACAAGGATTTGTAGATTTAGATCTTACAGGTACTAGTCAGTTATTAAATAGTGGTGGTCAAAGTATTGGTAGTGTAGGAATAACCAACATTACAGATAATAGAATTTATCTTCATAGTTCAATTTATTCAGGCGCTTATGCAATGTCTGAAATTGCCAAGGCAAACGACGGAAACGGTGATGTACCAATTCAACCGTCAAGCTTAGGTGCACCTCTTATTAAAGAAACAAGTAAGAAATCATTAATATTTGATACAGGTGTAAATGGATTATTTGAAACCTCGAATACTTTAATTCCTGTAAGGGCTCAAGTATCAGCAACTGCTTCTGGTGGTACGATTACATTAACTGCTAATCCTGGTGAAGATTTTAATTGTCTTAACGACGATCTTAGAGTTAACCTAGCAGGTACTACTTATTCTGTAGATTACGCATTAACACAAACCCAATTAAATAATTCACAGCTTAATATTGTTCTTGATGACAATTCAGTAAATGGAGCTGTCACGGTATTTTATAATAAGAGATTAATTGGATCGTCAGGTGGCATTGACCCATATAATAAAACAGTAAGAGATACATATTCAAAATTCAGTTACTCATCTGTCACAACAAAATATTCATTAGGTTTCCCTGATGTATTTAAGATTGTAAGTATCGTAGATTCAACAGGTGAAGATTATACAAACAGCTTTAGATTAAAAACAAATCAGAAAGATACTTATTACGATATTTCATATTTAGAATATATTGAAGGAAGACCTGAGCCATCTGGTTTATGTACTGTTAACTTAAAAGTATTTGAGATTAATAATACGACAGGCGAATACTTCTTTACAATCAATAGTTATCCAAATACATTAGATAAGTTTGATATTCCGTCTTATGTATCTGACTCAGGTCAGGTATTTAACTTAAGAGATTGTTTCGATTTCAGACCGCATATTAATAAAGATCCTGCTGCTAACTATTCAGCAACTTCAGGTAATGCACCTACCATCACAACATCTGTTGGTACTTATGCATTATCATTTAGTACTTTTGGATCTCCACTTATTCCTGCGGCACAACAATCATTACAAACAGATATAGAACATTACTTAACAAGAATAGATACAGTTGCTTGTGATTCTTATGGAGAGATTGTTTTAATTAAAGGTGAAGAACAGAAATTTGCTGTTCCGCCAAAACTTAGCACAGACCAATTAGCGATCGCACACGTAGAGGTTCCAACTTATCCTGCACTTTCTAAAAAATCTGCTGAAGTTTTGCGCAAGAAAGAATTCGCAATTAAGCCAAGAGCAACAGGCGTTAAAAATTATACGATGAAAGATATGCACGATCTTGAGAAGAAGATTGATAACATGGCATATTATATTTCATTAAATCAATTAGAATCTGAAACGTCAAATTTAGTTATTAGAGATGAAAACGGTTTAAGCAGATTTAAGAATGGATTTGTTGTTGACCCATTTAATGATTTGACATTATCAGAAATTAATCATCCACAATTTAGTGCTGCTGTTCCATTTAATCAAAAGGTATTAACTCCTTCAGTTAAAACATTCCCATTAGATTTAATTTATGATTCAGCAACAGGAGCATCTATCTTCCCAAGTACTGCTGATGCAAAGGCAGCAACAATTGGAAGAAACTCAAGTGTAGATATTATTAATCAGCCTTATGCTTCTAACTTTAGAAATTGTGTTTCTAACTTCTACAAGTATGTAGGTGATGGAGTTATTTCTCCACCTTACGATGCTGCTTATGATACGACAGTTAATCCTGCTTCAATTGATATTGATTTAGCAACTCCTTTCCAAGATTTTGTTGATGATATTCAGACGTTCCTTCCTATGACGGATACGAATACAGTTACTACTTTTGAACGTGATCCAGGTCGAAGAGGAAGAAGAGGAGCAGGTACACAGACATCAACAATTACAACAAGAACAAGTGAAATTAATGTTTCTGCTTCAGCACCTGAAGTAAGCTTTGTTGGTGAATTTGTTTCCAATTTCCAATTCCAACCTTATATGGCATCAAGAGATATTAAAATCTATATGTCAGGATTAAGACCTAATCAAAGACATTACTTCTTCTTTGATGGTGTTGATGTAAATACACATGTAATGCCAGGTTCTCCAACAGCTGATACGGTTGGTCAAGTAGGTAGATATGGAGATAAAGGAGCTGCAGTATCAACAGATGCAAACGGTGTATTAAGAGCTGTATTCCATTTACCTGCTGAAACATTCTATGTAGGTGATAGAGTATTAGAAATTGCCGATGTAAGTGCATATAACAGTATTGATTCTGCTTCTACTTCAAAAGGATTCGTAACATATCGAGCATATAACTTCAGTGTTGAGAAAACGAGTTTAACGACTTCAACAAGATCACCAAACTTTGATGTAAATACAACCACAACAGTTAGAAACGTTGCTCGTCGTATAAGAGGTAGAGATCCACTTGCACAAACATTCTTTGTTAAGAAAGGTATGGGTGCAGGAAGTAATTCAGTATACTTATCAGAGGTTGATGTATACTTCCGTCGTAAGCCTTCACAAACAGATTCAGGTTCAAATGCAAATGCTGCACTCAATGGTGTATCATTACAAATAAGAGAAGTTGTAAACGGGTATCCTACAAATAGAATCTTACCATTTGCTTCGGTACACAAATTACCTGATGATGTAAATGTATCTGACGATGCTTCTTTAGCAACTACGTTTACATTTGAAGCACCTGTTAGATTAGATGTAGAAAAAGAATACTCAATTGTTGTTCAGCCTGATGCATCAGATCCTAATTACTTAATATATACTTCTAAAGTTGGTGGAGTTGATTTAACACCAGGAGTTACTCAAGGTTCTGCTATTACTCAGGATTGGGGTGACGGTGTATTATTTACATCAACAAATAACTCTGCTTGGAAATCTTATCAAGACGAAGATATTAAATTTACAGTAAGAAGACATAACTTCAACGAATCAACAGGTACTATAAGATTAACAAATAACAATCACGAATTCTTTACATTAAGTAATGTCACTGGAAGATTTACTCCAGGTGAATTAATTTATCAAGAATTATCAACTCCTGGTAACGTTGCATATTCTTCTGTTACTGGTTCTAAAACATTATCAGGCGGAAGTGGATTTGATACAGTTTATGCTGCAGGTGATTACATTAAACTTACAAATACATCAACAAGCAAAATTGAAATTCATAAGATTGCTTCAATTACAAACACATCAGAATTGGTATTAGAAACACCTACTATAAGTAACGGTGCAGGTACCCATTTACCTATCGTTGTTGGTGAATTGGATTTATATGATGTTCAAAGAAATCCATTTGAATTACATTTGGTTAATTCTTCAGCAACAACTACAAAACAATTTAATGCAACAGGAATCATTAAAGGATTAGATAGCGCATCGTATTCTACTATTGCTTCAATTGATAATATTAATTTAAGTTATATTCAACCTATGATTATGAGAGCAAATGATTCTACCTCAAGAACAAATCTTTCAGGTACATTTGTTCCACCTTCTGATGTAAATAGTACTTATTTAAAATCAATGAGATTTAATGATAATAATTATTTCTCAGAGAAAGGTGTTATTGTTTATAGTAAGTCAAATGATCCAAGTGGTACTAAAGACTTCATATTAAATATTGGAGTTGAAAATGGTTCTAATGTAACCTCTACTCCATTCGTTGATATTGAAGCCTCTAAACTAATTGCATATCAATATAAGCTTACAAATACAGCAGCTGACACAGCAAAATATATTAGTAAGAAAATTGAATTGGCGGAAGATCTTGATGCAGAAGATTTCAATTTAATCTTAACTGCATATCGTCCAACAGGTGCAGATATTAAATGTTATATTAAAGCACAAAACGGTTATGACAATGATGAGTTTGATAATTTACCTTGGACAGAGTTAGAATTATTTGAAGGAGTAGGATCTTTCTCAACAATTTCAAACTTACAAGATTTCAGAGAATTTAAATTTAGAATAGCAAATGCAAATAAGGTCGGCGGATTAGTTGGCGGTGCATTTACTTACACAAGTCAAGGTGGAGCATTTGAAGGATTCAAGAGATTCCAAATTCGTATAGATATGCTATCTCCTAATATTCATAACGTACCTATACTTAAGGATTATCGTGGCATTGCGCTTACATAAGGAATAAATTATGAGTAATATAAAAAGAGAAGAAAATACCGGCGCAATCCTTAATATGGATTCTGATGCTCTCAATAAATATAAGGTAGAAAGGAATTTTTATCGAAAGGTCGATAGAATCCAAAACGATTTAATTGATATTAAGAAAAGCATAATTGATATCTATGAAAGAATAGAAAAATTGGAAGACAAATAAATGGCTAAAAGTATAGGACAAGTAGCAACAACTCAGACCTTCCAAAATTGGTTGACTAAAACAAATGACCTAGTCGATATCCTAGAAGCTAATATTATTACGGCTGAAGTTGGTACAGCAGATACAACAACTGGAGATGCAAACCTTGTTGGTACTTTTTCTGCAACTAATTTAACTGCTTCTGGTTTATTGAGTGCAGATACAATTGCCGCTGCTACAGGTGGTGGTAATATTGACTTTAATAGTCAGGTACAAGTAAACGGACCTACTCAAACAACGACAATTTTTTCAAATGCAGGCGGCGGACAAACAAGATACACAAACGGAAGTTTATCTTGGGATGTAGGATTAGAAAACGGTAACCCAGGTAATTTTATTATTAACACTGGTGTTGCTCCAAATAAGTTTAGTTTATCAACCGCAGGTACTTTAACTGTTCCTGATGCTGTTATCACAGGTTCATTAACAGTTGGCTCATTATCAATTGGAGCAGGTGGTTCAGGTTTAACTACCGATGACGTTTCCGAAGGCGCTAGGTTATATTTTACTGAAGACAGAGCAAGAGCATCATTCAGTGGTGGAGACGGTATTAATATCGCAACCGATGGAACGATTTCATTTGATGGCGATGGTGAACTGAACACTTATAAAGGTAATGAGTTTATTGGAACAGGCGGTTACATTGATACAAATAATTATGCCTTTATTGAAGGTAGAGTATCAGGCTCAACTCCTTACATAAGAATTAATCGTAAGAGTTCAGGAACTGATGTTAGGTTAGTTGATTTCGCGGCAAACATGAATGTGTATAGTGCAATCTATACTTTTGGTGATACATACAATTATGTTTCTAACGGTGGTAATAAAACTTATCATCATGACGTTAGTGAGAACACAACAACATTCTTTACAGGTGGAACAACTGCTAGAATTACACTTAATGGAGACTCAGGTGATGCAATATTTTTTGGTGATGTAACGACAAACGGAAGCGCATCAGACGAAAGATTAAAAGAAAATATTGTTCCTCTCGAAAAGGGACTTGCAGAAGTAGAAAATATTCAAACATACACGTTTAATTATAAAGACAGACCTGAGGATACACTACCAGGTGTTATTGCTCAGGAGATTGAACAAATTTTACCAGAAGTGGTTTATGATATTGAAATGGAGGATGATACTTACAAGGCAGTAAGATATCAACAGATTGTGCCAGTACTTGTTAACGCAATCAAAGAATTGAGTGAAAAGGTAAAAGAATTAGAAACCCGTCTCGAAAACGACGGATAATTTGAGTTTGGTCTTATAAATAATAAGTAATACCAAAAGGAAAAGAGTAAATGGCAAAAATTTCAGAATTACCTCCGATTACCGGTGCCAATACCAGGACGGAAGATCTGTTCGTTATTGTCAACCTTGTCCAAGGTGACGATGGCACGAGTAATATTACTCGAAAAGAATTAGTTGAAGCAATTCAATACGAAATCTTTTCAAGAATTAAAATCACTGGGGGAACAATCTCCGGTGTGGTTATGTCTGATTCACGCCTCGATAATGTTGACATTGATAACTCGTCCATTGAAGATACCGATTTCTTAAGAGGTACAATCACAGATACTGAAATCTTTGATTCTACTGCTAATAATATCGCAATCACATCGTCTTCGTTTGACTTAGGTACAATTGAAGATTCTACTGCTAATAATATTGTAATTACAAATTCTGCATTTAATGATGGCAGCGGTAATAACAACATCTTTAGTAATACTACTCTTTTAGATGGCACAGCAAATAACTTCCTTATTACATCGTCTCAATTTAACGACGGTACTGCTAACAATGTTGCGATTACAGATTCAACAGCAAACAATGTTGCGATTACAGACTCAACAGTAAATAACACAATCATAACAAGTTCTGAGTTTAATGACGGAACTGCTAACAATGTTGTTATTACAAATTCTTCTATCCTTGATAGTACAGGAAACAATGTAACTCTTGATGCTTCACTATTCCAAAATGGTAACATTGAAGATACTGATATTCTTCGTGGTACAATGGAAGGTACTGACATCACCAATTCAACATACACTGATGGTGATATTGATAATGCCACAATTATTAATTCTAATTTTTCAGACGGTGTTATTGAAGACTCTACAGCAAATAACATTGTCATTACAAGTTCTGAATTTAACGACGGAACAGGTAATAATGTAACCCTTACAAATTCAACAATTGACCAATCATTGTTCTCTAACGGTACACTTGCGAATTCAAGTTTCCAAGGTACAATGGACAATGTTGTAGCAACTGATATTACAATCAGAAGTTCATCTGCCGATGGCTTATCTTCAAATAATTCAAGTTTTGAGAATGGTACTGTTTCAGGTTCGGTCTTTGACGGCGGTACAATTAATAAATCCAAACTTGTTGACTTCGACTTGGAACTCAATAATGAATTTGAGCCTCCAATGGATGATGAAAGTTATTTCGCAATCCGTAACGAAAAGACAGGTGCTACAGAACAAATTAACTTTGGACAATTATTCGATGAAGTATCGAAGAAAACTGCTCAGGCACTTAAAGTACACGTTGACGCAGGTTCAGGTGACGACGATAACCCAGGTACTCAATTACAACCTGTTAGAACATTAGAAAAAGCATTTGAGCTTTGTTTAGAAAAAGCAGGTGGTGAACTCAATCGTAACGCAATTAATAATGCTGTTCATATTTCGGTTGGACCAGGAACTTATTATACAAAAGGTAATCTGCAGTTACCTGATGATTGTTCCTGTACTTCAACCGCAGGTCAGTATGCAACTGTAATTGAACTTGAAAAAGGATACGAAAACAATAACGGTATTCTTGTAGGTTCAGGTTGTTACGTTCAAGGATTTGGTTACCAAAACTTCCAAGTTGATAACTTTGATTTCCCAGAAGGTGGATTTGCGATTGCATATCGACCAGGTGCTAAACTATTAAGATCTCCATATCTTAGAGATAGTACTCAGTTATCAAACTTCTTAAGACAAGATGTTGAACCACCTCTTAATCCTTATAACTCAAAAGGTACTCTTGCTGACTTAGGTAGAGAATTTACCTTAGCAGTTGGTATGACAGGTAATAACGCAAACCCAGCAGATAGTTTATGGAAACTTGATGATGAAGTTGTATTCTCATCTGGTGCAGTTGGTTACTTATCTTGGGATGATTCATTAGATGCACTAAAAGGTATAACACCTGGAGATGTTAATACACAACGTAAGATTAGAGTTCGTAACCTTAAGAACGGTGTAGGATTTGCTGTAGGTGATACAGTAACTTCAGAATCTGGTGGTGTAGGTGTTGTTGAAAGTATTGGTATTGACGACTTCCCTAACAGAGCGGTAGGTCGTGGTGGAGGTTGTGTACTTGCAGATAGAAGAGTACTTGATACCGATTCACTATATACATACGTATTATGTTTTGGTTTCACACCTCGTACTCAAAACGGTTTAGGATATGTTGCTCGAGACGGTGCTGGTGTTAACGGTATTGGTTCATTGTCAATCTTCGTTCGTTGTGCATTCTATGCATTGAACGGTGGTCAAATGACATTGAACAACTCAGGTACTCAGTTCGGTGATATATCAATGAGAGCAAAAGGTACTACCAGTTTCTTTGCTCCAAAATCAACTTCAGCAACCATTGTTGGTAATACTACATTTGCACAATCAATTGATTATGCAGGTGATGATATTATTGATGACGTGGTTGGTTACCTAACAGCCAATTCAGTAAACGGTGGATTAGGTTATCAAGAATACGATTCAGATAAATGTTTAAGAGATTCAGGTATTGTCCTTGATGGTACAGGATATGATATTGCACTTGATACTAACTATTGGGGAAGACTTGGTGGAATTACTTATAGGTCTCCAATCAGTTATGTTGTTCCAGGAGAACAGCTTGAAGAAACAAAAGGTGCATTAGAATACTTAAGAGATAGAACAAAAGAAATATTTGTATCAGGTAATAATGAAATCAACGAACGCGTTGAAACATCATTTGGGGAACTTCTAAACGTCTTAGAGTACGGTGAAGAGAACATCAACCCGATTATATGGCAAGATACTTCTGTTCCTTATACCGCAGCTAGAAATCAGATACAAAATAACTCTGAATTTATTAAAGATGAGCTAATTGATTGGATTGAGAACAACGACGAATTCTATGCATATGATTCAGCAGCTTGTCGTCGAGATGTTTCAGATTATATCTTACCTGCTGTTAAGAACGATATGTTATTTGATACTAACTATAACTCTGTTACTGCAGGTCGTGCATATTACATGGCAACTGCTAAAACTGTTATGGAAAATCAAAATAACGAAACAGTTGAAGCATATCGCAGATTAAAAGATCAGACAAACGAATTAATAGATGGAGATTCATACGAGGCTTCTTCAAGACTTGATGCAAGCTACGATGAAATTTTATCTATCCTTGAAAATAAAGGAAAACAATTTACACCTACTGCCGCAACTTATGACCCATCTACTGGTTTATCAGTTATCACACTCGGCAGCGGCCACGGATTAACTGTTGGAAGAAAGATTCTTCTGAAAACAGGTGGCCTCATATTTACTTGTGACCGAGATAATAATGTTTCAAGAACAGGATATCCTAGAGCTTCTGACCCAGCTGCAGGTACTCCAATTGAAGTCATCGGCGCAAATGCTACTAAGATTACAATCAATGTAGGCAAGTCGGATATTATTGATACCCATAACTTTGTTGAAGCATTACCTAATGCAATTTCTATATTAGGTTCAGCAATTACATGGAGTGATTCTGCAACTATTCCTGCTGATAAGAGAAATGCAAGAAAGCAGTTACAATCAAATAGACAATTCTTACAAGACTTAGTACTAGGATATATTGATACTACATACTTCAGATATAATTCTGATAAGTGTCGTAGAGATATTGAATCTTATATCTTACCTGCGGTTGAAAGAGACATCCTAACAGGTTCAAACTATAATGCAATCCAAACAGGTATTGCTTATCGTTCAGGTACTACACTTGCTGATAATGTAATCAATGAACAGTTGGTAGAAACAACTGGTGCAATTAACGAATTAAAAACAAGAGTAAATACAGATGAGATTGGCGCTCAGTTTACTCCAACCGATGCAACTTACGATCCTGAAACAGGAAGGTTTGAAGCAACTATCGGAAGTCACGGTTTACAACCTGGAGATTATGTAAGATTCCTTGAAGATGGTATTACATTTAGTTGTGATACAGGAAGCGGACCTACTAATGACGCTGTTCCAAATCCTGGGCATCCTTTCTATAATCACCCTTGTCCTGTTCATTCAGTAACAACAAACACAATTGTATGTTATGTAGGAACAGGTGGTTCTAATGCTCATACTTTTGTATCGGCTTTAACAAATGCAATTAGTCATGTAATTGGTATTTCTGATAATGCATCAGAACATCGTTCGGACGAAGCATTCGATAAAATCATTGGTATATTAAACAGTTCAGGTAAAACATATACTCCATCTAATGCAACATATGACCCAGTTACTGGTTTATCAGTTATCACAGTTGGATCACATGATTTACAAGTAGGAGATGAAGTATTACTTGCACCTGACAGTTTAACATTTACTTGTGCAACTGATGGTAATGCCACACAGCATACATACCCAACTACAACAATTACAAGTTTCACTCCAACTACTGCTTCTTACGATCCTGTCACTGGTGAATTTACAGCAGACATTGGTACTCATAAGTTAAGAATTGGTGATGAGATTGAATTTGCTACAAGAGGTATTACATTCAGTTGTGAACTTGACGGTAACTCAACAAATCATCCTGTTCCTGAAGAACATCATCCTTTCTATAAGAAGAAAGTTAAATTAACTTCAGTCAATGGAAATGTAATTGGATGTAATGTTGGTGCTGTTGCTAACGGCGGTGGAGCTCATACATTTGTATCGGCAATCACAGGAGCAATTAAAGGTGAAAGACAACATCCTGCTTATAAGAAGCCGGTTGTAGTTGCGGCAACAACTTCCACAACATTTACAGTTAATGTAGGTACTTCAACAGATACATCTGTTCATTCATTTGTATCAGCAACTGCTGACAGTGTTAAAACAGCAAAATATGTTTCTACCTATACTCCATACGATGCAACATACGATGCGGCAACCGGAGTATTTGTAGCAACAATTGGTAAACATAATTTACAAGCTGGTGACATGGTAATGATTAAACCTAACTCGGTTGTCTTTACTTGTACATTAGATGGAAATGTTACAGAACACGCTGCACCACAGGCTCACCATCCTGCATATAAGACCCCTGTAAGACTTTCTTCGGTTACCGCTGATACAATTACAATGAACATTGGAACAGGTACTGGTGGGGCCCATACATTCGTTAGAGCAGAGGTTGGAGCAATTGATGCTGATGCATTATACTTCCCAAATCCTGCTTCTTATGTTAAGCATTATACACCAACAACTGCTACATACGATCCTACTACAGGAATCAGTGTAATTACAATTCCTGGTCATGATTTAACAACAAACGATTATATTGAGTTTGCTCCATATAGCTTTACATATACATGTGCTCAAGATTCAAACGCAACTGAACATTCATACCCAAGAAAAGGTGATTCTAATTATAATCAACCTATGGCAATTACTAATGTTGCCGGTAATGATATTACTGTTCAGTTAGCTGCAAGCTCAGGTGGAACTCATACATTTGTATCGGTTGAAAAAGATGCGGTTTCAAAAGTTACTTACAATTCTCAAGGACAATACGCAAGAGAACAATTACAAACAAACAAAGACTTCTTGGCAAAAGAAATATCATCTTACCTAGATTCTCAATACTTTGTATTCAATGGAGAAAAATGTTCAAGAGATTCAGGATTTATTCTTGATGCTGTAAGACGAGATGTTGCTACAGGCGGTACTTGGAATTCACAATTCATGGGACTAGGATATAGAACTGGTTCTGTAGGTGCTAACAAAGTTATTAATGACCAATTGGTTGAAACAGTAGCAGCAATTAATTTCCTTAAAGGTAAAATTGCCGCAGATCCTAATGTTACAGGCGTTGCTTTAACAAGAGCCAATACTCAATTTGATAAGATCATTGATATTATGCAGAATGGTCCAGGCAATGTTGGAACTAAGGTATACGGTTCAGCTGCTGCATTAAGTAATGACCACAATCAAGCTGGTAATCAATTACTTCTAAACAGAGCATTTATTATTGCTGAAGTTACTGCTTACATCGCAGTTAATTATCCTTCACTATCATACAGTGTTGCTGATTGTGAAAGAGATACAGGTTACTTGGTTGATGGCTTAATACAAGATGTTAAGTTTGGTGGAAATACATGTTCTGTCAACTTCGCAAGATTGTATTTTGAAAATGCAAATTCAGTATTACCTGCTGACCAAAAAGAACCTACATACAAAACATGGGAACATATTGCCGATGTATGTTGGAATATTGTTAGAGATATTAC
>Ga0213866_10000675_pt1 | contig 26501 bp, 49 predicted proteins | sample PICome_11_FD_160079 | JGI IMG/M metagenome (GOLD analysis project Ga0213866, IMG submission 160079) | Coastal seawater microbial communities near Pivers Island, North Carolina, United States - PICO284 | ecosystem: Environmental > Aquatic > Marine > Coastal | place: USA: North Carolina... | reverse complement strand
GTATTTGCTGTGTTGATAGTAATCTTTGAGAGTGAACTGAATGGCTTACCGTCGACTGCAAGCTGGGCAAGACCGCAGAGATATTCCATGACCTGTGTTCCAAGAGAACCACGTATATTTAAGTTCATGTTTTTGTCCAAACGGTAAGCACTCCACGTGGATGCTCTTCAATTGTGGCTTCACATTTAAATTTTTCAGACCAATATTCATAAAATTCTGGAAAGTATCCAGTAGAATAGATATAAGGTTCTTGGTGGCGATCACATTTCATAGGAGCGGTTATAATCAATTTCCCACCAATCTTTAGGATTCGAACAAGATCTTCAAGTAGCGCAACTGGGTTCGGAATATGCTCAAGTACTTCCGTTAATAAAATTCCATCATATGTTTCATTCAATAAATCTATTGGTTTTGTTAGATCCATTTTATAATCCAAATTAGAATAGTCACCAAAATCAAGCGCTTCATATTCCAAACCTAGACTTCCACAGACGTTGCGGTAAGGTTGTGGTCCAGCTCCAACATCTAATATCTTATCTTCTTTGGAGAATTGAGATTCAATCTGCTGTGGAATCCATTCCCGTCTATGATCTTTATATGTCTTCATTCTGGATTAACTTTCATTGGTGTACAGATTCTAATTGAACCGTGAATAGAATTTCTATATGTAGGAACTGAAACATCACCACGTCTATGAAACCCATTAACATTACCAATAAGCAATGTGTTTGCTTTTACTTTCATAGTCTGGCGGTGTAATCCAAGCTGCCTGATTTCCTCCATTGATATTCTCATGCTTCCTTCTCTATGGCCAGCGCCGCGCCATGATTCAAACTCATTACCAGAAGCATTGCAGGATTGGCTGTAGTGCCAATCAAGAATTTTTTCTTGTGTTATATCAGCCGAATTAGGAACATACTGAAAAGCTCCTTCATGTGTAACTTCATTTGGAAAATACCAGAACTTTACAGCAGGAAAGAAAATATCACTATGGAAAACTTTCTGTATATCATTGTCGCCAGGCTCATTGAGAATCTTTTGGACGAATGTGTTATTATTAAACAGTTGCTGTGCTTCTTTAGAGTTCTGTAATCCTGTGGTCGAAAGAACAACATCCATAAGTCTGTCATATAATTCTATATTAGTCTCATCAATGGGAGGCTGATTGAATGGTTGTTTATTGTTAGATAATTTACTAACTTTATCAATTTCAGAACATGCAACCTGCCGCAGATCTACTGGAAGGAAGTTATTAATTTGCACATAACCGAGTGTATGGTACTTGTTTGAATAAATTGAATTCCTTGAGCGCATAACAGATGCGTAGTAAGAAAAGACCATGCGGAATACATGAAGCCCTCTTAAATTATTTTTTGAATTAAAGATGTCATGTTTATGAAAATTTTTCTCTGCAGATAGAATATGACTTAGTTTCCACTCATCCAAATTATCATCAAGAATGATCTTTAAAATAGATTGGAGAATCCCTTGGCGTTTCTCATCACTAATAGTTAAGTCAAGAAACTTTCTTTCGAGATCTTCAAGTTTGTTGAAGTTAGTTGGATGATTTCGAAAACGGGTTAACAGCGGAATTGGCATATTCACGAGCTTCGAATATATGCTCCGGTTTTCTGTGCCATTTTCCATTGATGTTGTCATTGTAAAAACCTTCTTCTTCTAATACATTACTAATAAATTGCTGGCGGACTTCTTCATAGTTGCAATCACCACGGGTCTTATGGAGAGATATGATTTCTCTTTTAAAGTTTTCTTCACCGTGCTCCTTAATATCTTCTAATAGAGACTTGGAAGAACCATAGTATTTCTTCCAATCACTTTCTTTTCTCTGACGTCTAGATTTACCTTTGACTTTTCTAATGGAATGAAAATACTTTCTTCCTATATAAGATCTTCCGTCAAGAGTATTTTTTATGAGATAAACAAATCCTTGAAATTCACCAATATCTTCTGAGTTAAAAATTTTACCTTTGAATGTCCAAGGGTTATTATAATCTACCATAGATTGGATAATCTGTCAACCATTAATCTTCTTCTTCATCAAAGATATAATCTTCACCATCTTCTAGCTCAAAGGAGCAAAATGGACAAAATTTTACTCTTGAACCATTATCTTCTTCATGAATGACAGTAAATTCTTCTATGCAATTTGGACAAATACATGTAGTTCTCATTAGCCCCAAACTTCTCCCCAGCTTCCTTTTAGTGCACCTTTAGCATAATCCGTTGAACGATTTTCGAAAAAGTTCGTATGGATTGGTGCATTAATTATTTCCTCGACCCACGGCAGTGGATTCTTCTTAACCTTATATATACCTTTCAAGCCCATGCTAATTAGACGCCGATCAGCAATATAGCGAATATACTTCTTAACTTCATCATCACGCAATCCTTGAATAGAGCCCATTTGGAAAGCCAGGTCGATAAATTGATCTTCAAGTTCAACCATCTTTTCACAGATAGAATAGATTTGACCTTTGGTCTTATCATTCCATTCGTTGCGATTTTCTTCAACATATAGACGAAACAGTTTGATCATTGCTTCCGTATGCATTGTTTCGTCTACAATAGACCACGTAATGATCTGTCCCATACCTTTCATCTTACCATGACGTTGAAAGTTCAGCAACATAATGAAAGAACTGAATAGAGCAAGACCTTCTGTAAATGCAGAGATAGCTGCAATTTTAATAGCAGTTGATGCGTTGTTCTCAACCTTCTCGATGAAGTAATCGTGCTTTTGCTTCATTGCTTCATATTCATTAAATTCGTTGTAGGTTGATTCAGGCATGCCAAGGGTCTCAATCAAATGACTATATGCAGCAACATGCACAGCTTCACGAGCAACAAAACCACACAACATCATTCGAATTTCTGGTTGCTTGAACTTAGGAAGATAGTTGTCAATATATCCACCTGCTACATCTAAATCAGATTGTGTAAAGAACCGGAAGATCTGTGTGAGGAAATACTTTTCTTCTGTTGTTAGTTTAGTCTTCCAATCTTTAACATCTTCCAGCATTGGTACTTCACTGAACAACCAATGTGACTGTTCATGAGCAAGCCAAATATCATAAAATTCTGGATAATCAAATGGCTTAAAATAGTCCCGAGTGTCTGAAAGCTTAGACTTCTTCATTAATTGTTGTCCCATTATTCGGTAACACTTCTGTCAATAATTGGCTTGAGCCATACTGTTTGGCTACTTCTTCACTATAATAAGGTGACATATTCATAGGGCATTTTTTCTCGCACTGGGACCAGCTGTCTCCAGTACTACAGCCACATTTTGGGCATTTGTTGTTATTGTCTAATTCGTACATTAGTGATAAACTCCATCTATTAATTCGTTTTCTAAATGAATATTAACATCATCTAGATCTATTTCTGATTCATCCTCTAAATATAGCATAACAGGTCTGACATAATGTTTCAACCAGTATTCCCAAAGAAAGTATTCGGATCTTTGGGTTCTTTGTTGCCAACGCCCCAACCTCTAGCGTCTGGATTTACTCCATGATATTTACACAAACGTCTTGCGATCATTTCATCCATTTTCATTTTTGTTCCTTTCAAAGGTTTTCAGGTATTTTTCGAGAAATAGATTATCTTTATATTTCTCTACAAAACGATCTTGTCCTTTTTTAGTATAAGGACCAAGCTCAAAATAATAATAATTTGGAGGAACAATTCCTTTCAAGATAGAATACTCAAATGCGTGGCCGTCCTCAAAAAGAAAACACATAATATCAAATGCATAAAGAACATTATTAGTAGAATCTTCGTCTGACATTGGAATTTGAATACCTACATAATATGACATAATCTATCCTTCACATGCAATGCACTCGTTAATACCATCTGCAATCTGGCTAAGATCAAGTTCTTGAATGATGTTACGTTCAATGCGTTTAGAGATCTTATCAGCCTTACCAATTTTTTCTGACCTACAATAGTACAATGTTTTCAAACCAGCTTTCCAAGCCAGAAAATGCACTGCATGTAAGTATTTAATATTAACATCGGGTCTGAAAAACAGGTTAATTGATTGGCTCTGATCAATAAACTTCTGACGGTCTGCTGCATGTTCTATAATCCACCTTTGATCTATTTCCATTGACGTTTTATATATCTCTTTCTCAAGATCACTTAAGAAGTTCAAATGCTGAGCTGATCCATCGTTTGAAATAATAGACGACCAGATTTCATCATAATTTAGTTTAGGATTTTCTTCACATTTTTCTTTAATCAGGCTATCAAGATATTTATTCTTTGAAAAGTGGCTTCCTGATAGTGTATCTTGACGATAAGCATTAGCACGGAAAGGCTCAACACTTGGAGAAGTATTACCCATGATAATTGAACTTGAAGCATTAGGAGCAATAGCCATCAAATGCGAAAATCGCTGTCCTGTTCCTTCTGCATCTAGAGCTTCACCGCGTTTCTTTCCAAGTTCCTGATTAGCAATATCAAGTCCGGCTCGAATCTTCTTAAAAATTTTCGTATTGGTTGACTTAGCCATTACTCCTTCAAAGGGCATTCCTTTCTTTTGGAGATATGCATGAAAACCAAGAGCACCAACACCAATAGAACGTTCACGCATTGCAGAGAACTTAGCACGACTGATACTATCTGGGGCGTTATCAATAAAGAATGTTAGAACATTATCAAGCATTTCTGCAACATCTAACATAAACTGTTGAAAGACAGCTGGCTTGGACCATTCGTCATAGTACTCAAGATTGAGTGAAGACAAACAACAAACAGCTGTGCGTTCTGCAGATGTAGGAAGTATAATCTCTGAACACAGATTTGATTGGTGGATAGTCAATCCTTTATCCTTAAGGAATTGAGGAAGAGCTTCTCTACTTGTATCAATAAAATGTAAGTAAGGTTCTCCTGTCTGCATTCGAAGCTCTAAAATCTTCTGCCACAAATCACGAGCAGATACTGTATCAATAATTTCTTTTGAGTTTGGATCTATAAGATCAAAATCATCTACAAAGTCTGGGTCCTTCATACACTTCTCAATGATAGTCATAAACTTATCTGAGATATTAACACCGTGATGTAAGTTCTGACACCGAAGATTTTGATCACCTGTTGGCTTACGCATCTCAAGGAATGCAATAATATCTGGATGAGATATATCAAGATAAGCAGCATAAGAACCGCGTCGTGTTTTACCTTGGCGATATGCAAGTGATGATGCATCATAGAGTTTAAGGTGAGGAAGAACACCAGTAGATTTATCATCACTTGAACGAATACCAAACCCGATCCCAACACCACCACCAAGCATCGATAACCAGTTCGTTTCACTAAGCGTGTCGACAAGTCCCTCGGCTGTATCTTCAATAAAGTTTAAATAGCACGAAATAGGAAGACCTCGTTTAGACTTTCCGTATGATAAGATTGGTGTACTATAAGATAACCAATGCTTTGAAGAATAATCATATAATCGCTGGGCGTGGGCATCATTTGTAGCAAAAGCTTTTGACACAAAAGCAAAACGCTCTTGTGGTATTGTCTCGTCGTCTTTCATGTAAGATTCTTTAAGACGTGTAATTCCAGCTTCGCCGATAAGACTGTCTCGATTTGGCTCGAGTTTAATTCCTAGGTATTCCATTTATTCTCCTAGATATGTTTTGATTAAAGGAAAGATTTTCGAAATTTCATTTGCACAACCAATAGCAACTTCACGGTGTTCCTTTTGGGTTCCATTACCAGTGCGAAGATCAATGTAGTGAATCCAGCTACGTAGTGAACCTTTCATATACATACGGCTCATTGTAAGACCTTCTGGTAGAACTGCTCGAGCTTGTTCTTTAGCAATACCATGTTCGATTGCCCAACGATAAGTAGAAAGAGCTTCTTTAATCATAAATTTCTGTTGTCTTTTCCATTCTTCTTTAAGCTCATCATTATCAATTTCGATACTATTCTGGCGGTTTTTAGTATCTTGCAATCGGCACTCACGAATATCAAACTCAAGTGACTTTGTTGGATCCGCATAGCGTTGACTAAATTCTTGGAACGAGAAAGAGCGGTGCCGCAAGATCTGACGACCAATGTCTCGGGTGGTCTCAATCTCAACAGTTGCATCAACCATTTCTAATGGACTCCAGTGAGCATTATCAATGAGATACTTAATAAGTTTATCTGACGTTTCTTTATTATTTTGATTGGATGGGTTTGATACACGGGCACAAAATGCAATCAAATCGTTGGGTGTGTCTTCATCATCAAAAACTTCTTTATTAGGAATTGTATAACTAATCAACTGTGTCTTCATGTTCTATTCCACTCCATTAAATTAAGGAAAAACTTTGGGCCATGGTATGAATTATTATTTATCAATGCTAGAATATCCTCCTGAGATACTCCTGCTTCAACCATTTCATTAATATCTTTACCGCTTGTATTGCGTGGCCATATCACAACAGAAAATCCCATCTTTGCTGCTTTCTCCATAGCCTTAACGATTTGCTTATTCCGTGGTTCATTATCAAAGATAAGAACAGCATCCTTTCTTTTCTTTACAACTCTATATGCATTAGATAGATTTGAATTACCAACCGCAAGACAGTTAGGAAGAAACATCGAATCAATCACACCTTCGACAACGTACACACGTTTCTCAAAATCAATTCTAGGAATGTTATACAAGAATGGATAATTATCTAATAAGCGATAAACTGTATATCTGAAATTAGAATTTTCCGCAATGTCACGAGCACAGAAACCAATAAGAGCACCGCGTCTTGTATATGCTGGGAAGATAATGCGAGCTGCTGTATCTGTTGAGTTTTTATTCTCGAAGGACGGATGTACCTTCTGTAATTTCTTTGAATTGTCACAGTAATAAATCTTATCAAACATTGATCTGGGAAAGCTTCGAGACCGTGCATATATGACAGCAGGGTGATCATCTTCTAATATAGAAAGTTTTGGAAATAATACATCAAGACCAGATTGTGTGATCTTGTTTTTCTTTATTTTAGGTGCTTTGACAAGTTCTGATTTATTACTCTTAAATCTTTCCATGCAATAAGAGTTATACAGAGCTCCATCAACTTCTTTAAGAAAGTTCACAAAGGACATTCCTGCATTACAATTATGGCACCGATAGTTCAGATTATTCTTCTTAGTATAAAGATATCCTCTCATCTTATTTTTATTTTTATGAGAATCTCCACACAAAGGACATCTCATTACAGCAAGAAATGGACTTCTTTGCTTAATTTTATATTTGTTGAAGTTTGCACTAAGAAGATTTTGTGCGTATTTTATATCTACATGATTCATCATATAGTCAATTTATACCATATTCATTAATGTGTCAATGCAAAAAACCTAAATTAATATAGAAAAAACTATTGACAATAGTAGTTTTTGGTGTTACTATAGCTCTTGTACTTCCGTTAATACATTAGTTCCTGGTTGGTAATATTAGCTACGTTTAGGACCACTATTAACGTAAAGGCCAAACCAGATAGATCCAGCACCAACAACAGTTGATACGAAACTTGTCTGTTGAGTATTTGGCTCTTGAAGAGCCATAAACCATTCTGTTGCACTAAACAAAAGAGCAATATAAGCTATAATGAATAAACGAGGAAAAATCCTCCATGCATTAATAGCTTCAGCAAGACTTACAATTTTTGGAATTAATTCTGACATGTTAACCTACGAAAACTGATTTAATAAAATTAGCTAAAAAGCCAACAACCGCTGATACGACAATTGCAGCACCCACCATTAAATTTCGCGATTTTTCAAGATCAGTAATGCGATCTTCAACTATTGTTATATTTTTTGTCTGTCTATCTTCAACTTCTTTAATAGCTATCTTACTTGCCTCAGATGCAGCCTCCTGTTGAACCAAACGATTTTCATGCAGCAGAACAACACGACGAACTTCTTCTGCAATTTCTGAAAGCTTGTCAATGGTTTTATCCATCTTAGCGATGATATCTTTAAAACTATGTAGATCATTCTTAACAACAGCAACAGTTGTTTTAATGTCACCTATATCCTTATCTATCTCTCGGCGTTCTTCCATTTGGCTTCTCTTTGTAAGTTATAAACTCTATATACTATTTATAATTTATTGTCCATTGAAGTCAATAATGGATTTTTCAAGATTTTTTTTAGCTTCTTCTAGATTATCTAAATTGCCTTCATTTGCTTCATAGTAATTCTTATAGGCTTTAATGAGAGATCGTTGTTGTTCAGCCAGCGACATAGTTTTCTTTGTATTAATAGATAGCGTTTCATATCCTTTATCGGTCAATCCAAAAAAGACTGGTGTGAAATTTTTATTACTAATTTCATTAAACTTGCTCTGAGCATTAGCTTCTGTAATGATAAACCATTCAAGCCTTTCTAGCTCAATTTTATCTACTTCAGTAGCATTCAGTTGTTCACGTGGGATTGCAATCTTTGCAACATTACCAACATCAAATGTTTTAGTGCAACTAGTTAATAATAAGATTAGGATTGGCAATATTAGGACAAGCTGTATTGCTTTTACTCGGTCTGTCTGCATCAATTTCCTCCTGTGTCAATGGTTTACCAGATAAAATCTCAAAACACCTATTGACATTTTCGGTACCTCTGTTTATAATATTCTCAATCAACTCAGGTTTTCCTACAGCTAATCGACCAATATCACGTTCACCGATGAGTTTAGAAGTTTTATTAAATTTTCTTTCAAGATCACTGATACCTTTTCTTGCGGCGGCTAGATCTTTATTCAATATAGTAATTGTTGAATCTCTCAATTCACTATCATCAATCATTTGATTGATAGTTTCCTGTTGCTCATTATTTGTTGTCTCTAACTTTGTAACCTGTTCAGTGCGAGCATCAAGCTCGTTCTGTAAATTAGTAACATAAACATATCCTGCATACACAACAGCTCCAATCACACCGGCTATAGCTAGACCGAAGAGAGCTTTCTTTACTCCAGGTATTGCAAGTAACATGCTTATCATTCAATAAGTCCAGTATGATAAGTTGTGGTCTTACCTTCTTTAAGAGCAGTTAACACAGACTTGCGATTACTTTCAGGAGAAACATAACTGATATGAACCCACCCACTTTGTGGTTTTCCTTTTTGATAAAACTCAAGAATAAGTTGATCAAAGTCAAAATGCTCTTTACACCAAGAAGCTAATTTGTAATTAGACATTTGTGCAACTTCAAAATCAATTGCTTGGCCTTTTGAATGCTGAGATCTCTTAGAACCACCAACAGCAGTATTCAAATCAGGTGAACGATATCCACTAGTAATGATAAGTTTATCACCAAAATGAGCATAAAGATTTTCAACAACATTTTCGAAGAGTTCTTTTGCAGAAGCTAAATGAACTGGATCTTTAAGATCATTATTGATATTCTTACGGGTTGCAGTATCACTTTTAGTGTATTGATCAACCGTAAAGTTAGGACTTAGTTTCGATTGCATTATTGGCTTCCTCTTGTTCTCTCTGTCGTTTCTTTCTTGCTGTTCGTTTGAGATAGGTTGAAGCACTGATGAATCTATTGAGGACTTTAGGTCGACCTTTTTTCTTTGGTTTCCAGGTTGCTGCGTCGTCTCCTGTTCCGACAACTGCAGGGCCGGTAGAATTTGCGATATCCTCTCTAAAGATATCTCCAAAGGACTTTTCTGTTCTTTCTTCCAGAAATTCCATTTCCTTGAGAATACCTTGTCTAATAAGTTTTTCATCGTCTGGCAACTCACCTTCCTTTAATAAAAACAATGCAGCCGCATAAGAACCAAATTTTGTATTACCACCAGGAATCTTACTTAAGATTCGTTTCAGATTAAAGATAAGACGGTTAAAGGTGGAGACAGAATCCTTTTCTTTTCGTGTCTTCGCGCTTCTTAATTTCTTACCTTTTTCATCTATAAGTCCGAGCTCATAGGCTTCTGTTTCATCAAAAGGAGTTGTGATTCCTTTAATGAATTGGTACACAAAGAATAGATCAACTGCACTACTCATAGTTCTCTAGGTCTCTTTCTATATCTTCATCCGCATCAATAAAATCCGGATAAACCATTTCACCTTTCGGCCCGATGCCCTCTACTGGACGCTGCGGCCAATAGTTTAGATATTCGAGAAAAGGTCTCATATGTTCTATATACTCGTACATCTTAAAGAATAACATACGCGTACATGCATCAGGTTCAAATACATTATAAAGGGCTATAAAATGATTAAGAATTAGACGATGATTGAGTCTAACATCAGCTTCAGTATAATTACGAAACAGCCTTTTCAGATATTTGATACGCGCTATGTCTTCGGTAAACTCAACCGCATCGATACATCTAGGATTATCATAGTATTTAGCTGCGAATAATGTAAAATTTTTATTTGTCAAAACATCAAACATTTATAATGGAATAACTTCCAAGTGAATCCCAACAACCCCGAGATTTCCACCAAACTTTTTATAATAACCACTTGGATTAATTTCAATAAAATCCTTAATGATTTTGAATTTAACATTATATTTATCAGCAAAATATTTAGCATAAGGACCATCACTAACCCAATCTCTTTTTAGACCAGTTAAAGCTTTATCACTACCAGCCCAGAACGTATCTATAATCTCAACGTTCTTTCCCATAACTCTAACACCATCACCCAAATCACCAAACTCGGATCTGTCTTTAAGAGCTTTAGCTATATCACGGGCTGTAACTCTTTTAGCTTTTGCTTCAAATATTTCTTTATATCTCTTCATTAGAATACACTCAAAGCAACACGCTTGATAACTGTATTTGAAGTAGCTACATAGAGATAATCACTATCCCAGAATATACTACCCTGTTGTCCACCAGTAAATTCAGTTGTGGTGTTATTCGATGCAGGTGTAATAGGATTCTCTACAACAAAACGAGCACTATCACTGGTGCCGGTGATCTTTAAAAGACCACCGACGTTAGTGTTAGAACTTAAGACAGTATTTGCATTACTAAATGTTACATTAGCGTTAAAGGTTGTAAGCGCTGATGCACTCATTACAAGATTAGCAGATACAGAACCAAAGAAATCCTTAACCGTGATACTTTTGGTTTGAGGAGTTCCGTTTGGATTATCTACTACTGGAATAAGATCTTCAGCAACAAGACTTGTAACAGAAGTTAATTCACTGATCTTTCTATCTGCCATGATTAGCCACCATTACGTACTGTGAATGTGCTAACACGTGTTCCAATTCCATCAAAGAGATTATTAGCAACTGCTCCTGTAATAACAAGATTTGCAGCTGCAGTAATTCCATCATCAGGATTATAGATTGGATTACCCGTGACAGAAATTGACTGTGCATTAATTTTATACGTAGCAGTAGCTGTACCACTTCCATCTCCACCCGCTTGAAGTTTAGGCAATGCAAAGACTAACGTGTTGTTAGCATTTGTGATACGTGCTGTCGCGGTGTTTGACCAATAAGCAATACCATGGTTACCAGAAACTGTATTAGCAATACTAATAGAGCAAAGGTTTCCAGAAGCACGTTGAACTACAGGCGTATTAAATACAACATAAAGATTTGCAGATACGTTTGCAGAAACATATCCATTAGCATTAAGCTTAACATAAGCTTGTGTAATATCCGGCCCACCAAGATAGGTGTTTGACGTATAGTCTTTACCAGAAATACCTGGATTAGCTGCAACAACAACTTCATCAATGGTGCGTGCATTACCATCTGTTGTCTTGTGTGTGCGACGGACCCAACCGACGTTAGTAGCAATTACGTTACGTTTAGATGCAGGATGTTGTCCTTCATAGAAAGGTTGAAACCCTTTAACTAATCCGGCAACTGTATTAGCGCCCGCAGCGCTTTGTGTTGATTCTCGGTTAAAACCCCAAGCTGGCATATCGTTCTCCTTTTCCGCTTTTCTCCCTATCCACAATTGGATAAGTTACTCGGCATAATATAATTTTCTCAATCTATTTATAACTTAATAATATTCATATTTCTTTAGAAGTTTATTAATTTTAAAATTTGTGTCGATAATTATAGTTTTTAGTTTATTCAATTCTTTTTTCTCTGCGTCTGTTGCATTTCGAGAAAATAATAAATTTAAACTGTCCTTTTTAAATTTAGGCATTTTAAAAGGATCTGATTTTTTTCCCCTTTTAGTTTCTTCTATTTTAGAAGGAATATCGTCATGTTTTGTTTGTGCATATTTCTTGATTTCAGCAACCGTCATAGTATCTACAATACGAAGCACATCTGATGTTACTTCATCACGCTGTTTCTTACCTGTTTTGACTGCATATGCGACACCAAACAGTTTTTGTTGTGATTGTGAGCTTGCCTTTTCACCAAGTGTCTCTAAAAATGTTTTAAATGTTTTCATTAGTCTTCGACCTTCGAACCGGCGCGCCATTGTCTGCAACTCCAGTATCTTGCTTTCCACTTTGGACCTGGGTTGTCACAGTTATGTCTTGCTCTAAAGGATGCTCTTCGGGCTGGGTCATCTCGCTTGATTTCCATGTTTGGGTCACCAAATGAAACTTTGACTACATTGCCCTTATCGTTTTTGACATAAACATAAAATTTCTTTGAGCCGCCACGCCGTACTTTATTTAGTGTTACTTTTTTCTTCTCGCCTTCTTCTGTGATAGTTGTAACTTCTTCTTGGATCAAACCATCATTAAGTACATCACACTCTGAGCAACACACATCTTCTTTTTGTTCAGAAAGAAACCCTTTAAATGTTTTCATTAGTCTTCCAATTCTTCAAAGGCTTCATCCATATCAAACCTTTCCTGAAGTGTCTTTAAATCAGCCTTAAGTTCTTTGATGTTTTCTTGTAGCTCTTTAATGACTGTATTATCTATTGTCTGTTCAGGAACTTTCTGTGGTTCTTTACCTTCAAGCACTGGAGATTGCGTAACATCAGTAATAGGTTTCACACCTAGTACCTGACGTGCTATGTTTTCCAAACTTGCCATTTTATTTTCCTTTCTTCTTTTCACAACCAGCTTCATCAAGCCCGTCTTCATCATTAGGTTTACTATCAGGCTCGAGATTGACCTTTACAGGCTTTGGATCCTTTTCAATATCAGCAATCTCATCGCTATCTTTGTCTTTAGACTTCTTATCTTCCTTGACGGACTTACTGATAGCTTTACGTTTCTTATGAAGGTATTTATCAGAGCTATCGGAATCTCCATCGTTGTCAATGTCTTTATCTTCCCGATCTTTAAACTTCTTTTTAACAGCTGATTTATCTACAGGATCTAAATCTTTCTTTTCTAGAATAGATTTTACTGTATTAAGTAAATCAGCTGATAGTCCAAATTTATTATTTGGCATAACTCTCTCCTTAATTTATTTATTGCCGAAAACAAGAACGAAGGAATCATTCAACTCTAAAGTTATTGTATCCTTCTTTCGTTTTCCGTATACTAAATCTGGTTTCCCAACAACACTATTTGGAGCAAACTCTAAAACTTTAGACCGCTTCTTCTGTTGTGCAATCTCTGGATCCGACCCCTTAGGTACTTCAATATGAACAAGGAAGTCTTTCAACATTTCATGCGATACTTTATTTGGCTTTGTCCATCTTTCTTTCCACTTAGCACTCGGTCCAGTAAAACCAATCCACGTGACATTTTTATTCTTAGATAAAATAAACGTCTTGACTATTTTAGCACCTTCTGTTTTAGACCAAGACTTCCATGCTGTTTCAACTTCTTTAGCTGATGGATTTTTCAATGTTTTGACGTGACTTATAAAGCCGTCTAATACTTTTTTACCGAGCATGGTTCTAGGAGCATATGGCCCAGACAACCTCTTTGCCGATTCGAATAGATCTTTATATCTTTTCATTTTTGTTTCCTATTTCCATGAATCACCCGAGAACTTAAGTGAGCTTGCCATTTTTTGTGATTCGAATTTAGCTCGCATCCCCATGATTCTAGTAGTTCCTGCTATAACACCAACAGAATCGTTGCCAAGTTTTTGCAGTGAGATTTTCTGTCGGGATAGTGCAGCAAGCTTATTATTTTTAAGAGGATCCTCAACTTTAGCACCAACACGCATACCAGTAACTTTAATGTAAGGTGGATATATTTCTTTTGCATCCATCCAACTATCTATAATGTATTTACGTAGTGCTGGTTGAGTCATACTAGATAGCTTTTTATAGAGTACTTCTCGTATTTTGTTTAGGACTTTAGTTCCTACTTCATTAGCATCTTCTTCTATTTTTGGATTTGCTCTAATTTCTTTCTTGCGGGTTTGTTTAGATGGTGATAGTTTTTTATATTTCTTAAGGAAAGCATTTTCAGCTCTTGTGTATATTCCACTAAGGTTTATTTTAAGTTCTCTTTCAATTGTTCCTGCGCCTGGATTCTTAAATCCAATATCACCTTGAATTTTAGTTGACTTTGCTGATAGACCTAAGAATTTTCCATCAGTAAATTGTACTAATGTGTCTGTTGGATTTTTACGACTATCAACTTCTCGACCAACCGCTTGTGCAAGAACACCAGGACGAGCAGTCCACCATACCTTCTTAACTGTTCCTTTATATCCATTAGCCTTGGCCCATTTGATAACTTCAATAGCCATAGCTTGAGCTTTTTCTGCTTGTAATGCAGAAGCATTAGAACCAATCTTTTTTTGTTTAGTTGTTAACTGTTTCTTAGCAGCGCCCGAGTCTATAAACTTAGCCCACCCTTTAGCTAAATAATAACCCAGCATAATTTCATTAACATCAGCGGCATCTGTATTTGCCATTTCTTCTAAATATCCTTCATTTAGAAAACGCTTAAAAGACTTCATAATTATCTATTTCGTTTAGAGATCTCATTCCAAAGATCTGCATCTTCTGTTGATCGTGTCTTTCCGCCAGCAATAAAATTATTGACCCGACCAAAAGCCCATTGGTCTTCTGTAATAACCATCTTTTGATTATAATCTGCTCGTCCACGAAGATATACTTCACTGAGAATGTCTACAGGAATCTTAGAGAAAAGTGCTTTCTCTTCCAGAGCGGACTGAATCTTAGGAGATATTGTTTCTTCAGCAACACCTTTATTTGACTTCTTACATTTAGGACAGAAATTCTTATTTTTCTTCCATGCTTTTTCTGTAGATACAGCATCACATTCAAGACAAGCAATTTTCTTTACTGCTTCGTTAATTTCTAAATCTTCAAACTGTTCATCAATAGATTCTTTTTTAATTTTTCTCATGTGATAACCTCCAGATGAGACGTTTGGATCATCATAATGTTTTTTGAGTTCTTTCCATTTCTTTTTGATGTAAGCCGGTGTTCCTATGTTAAATGAAGTATATCCACCCCACTTATTTTTAAGAGACTTTCCACCTTGTTTAGTTTTGATAATACTCTGGTAGGATTTATCATCAATGAGTTCATACTCATCTCCGTCCCATCCTCTGCCCTTAGGTGAGTATGTATCAATAACCTTTTTCTTTTCTACGGCTTCATCTAAATCAGCATGATAGACAAAGTTAGTATTAGACATTTCATATCTCCACCCGGCCTTTGTTTTTTCTACCTTTTTGATAGTAGAAGTTCTTTTCTTCTTTGTCCGAATACTTCTATAGGTAACTTTATCACCAACCTTTTTAGGAGCAGTTTCTTCTGACTGCCCTGGAGTATTCCTTTTATAGTTATCAGTCAACTGTTTAGTTCCCATGAAATTTTCTCCGAACATTGACTTATCCAAGTTTACTTATTTTGACTTTAGCAAGTTTCATATATTTAATTTCTTTATCTTTCTCGATAATAAGACTAGAAATTTGTCCAGAAAATTGATTCTTAAGGTCATTAAAGAATTTTTTGAAGCCTTGTTTGTAATTAGTCATGTTGAAATCAGCTACATTTTCAACTGATATTCCAGAAGAGACATTTAACCCATTATCATATCTGATCTGCATATAAGCATCTATTTCATTATCACCTTCTTTTAATCTACACGAACTAGTTATTTTTGCTTTACCATCGTGTATTTTGCCATACAGCTTAAATATAGTAACACCGTTGGCTGAGTTTGTTTGTTCCCAACCTCTAAAATATGTAGAAGCAATATGTTTTACTGGATTTTCACTGTTTTTGGTAGCTGCTTCAGTGACACTGATTATATTTGAAATTGATTCGTAAAGTTTATTAGACATTATTGGCTCCTACTTAATAGCATCGACAAAGGATTGCATACTTTTACCGAGCTTCTCTTGATAGGATTCTTTATCAGATGGTCGTGGAAGGTCGTTGTATTTTTCAAGTGCTTTCTTTGCAAGCATAAATGAAGTCTGTGGTGTATTACCAAGTTTCTGCTTCTTACCATCTGCAAATTCAACTTCTTTAGTACCACGCGTTGACACAACTTTACGGAGCTGCATTACAATATGTTCTGCACCTTCTTCATCTTCTGGTGTTGGGTTATTCTTAGGACGGCCGCGCCGGGCTTCATCCATAAATGTTTTAAATGTTTTCATGTTTGTTTCTTCCTTCGTGGTACGATTTTTCTTTAATGTGTCTGCTGTCCGTGCACTATCACGCATTCTGTCGAAGCGTTTTGCATCACTTTCTTTTTCTCTTTTAATATTATCAGCAGCGCGCTTTATGTTTGTTTGTCCTGTTGAAGCAGCTTCTCCAACTGATTCCTTCTTTGATTTACCACCACCCCGAAGACTTGCAAGACGGTCACGTTCTTTAGACATAATCTTTGGCATTAATCGTTTAGCAATTCCATCTACTTTACCACGTTGCTTCTCAAGAGCTTTATCAATTTGCATACGCGAAGCTACTGGAAGTTTCTTATAATTTTCACCCTTCTTACCAGCAACACGTTTACGTAATATAGCAACCGCAGCTTTACGAGCACGTTTAAGGAGTGTATCACGATTAGCCATTCGTTTTGCTTTGACTTTACGAATACGAGCAATCCGTGGAGCTAATCGTTTCATTCTACGACCAGCAGCTCGACGTTGTGTTACATCAAGAGTCTTACGTTCCTCAATGTCTTCTTCCTCTGGAAACATATTAACGAGCTCATCGTCTTCAACAACGTTATCAATATCTTCTGTGAGTTCAAGGAAAAGATTTTCTTCTCGTTCTGTGATTTCAATGTTTTCTAGAATTTGCATTAACTCACGAATTTCTCTATCTTCTTTAATGTTCATTTTTTTCCTCGTGGTTGTAAACATTTTCTTAATGTCTTGTTTTGACAGTTTTGCTGGTGCACCTTTTGCGAACGTTTCATAATCATTATCTGCAGCAGCAGCTCTCATCTTTGAAGCGGATATACCAACCGCACCTTCAGCATCTGGATCTCTATTACCAGCGGATTTGACTTCAATTGAATTGAATTTGTATTCAGAACCATTATACTTATTAGCAAGCTTTGTGATTTCAGGAAGTCTGTCTGAACCGACAACTATAATAATGTCGGTATACTTCTTGCTCAGTTCTTTAAGCATATTGATAAAGTGGTTGACCTTAACATTGCTTATGACATTACCAAAAGCCTTCTGGGCAAAGAAGACTTTGTCGGCAAAGCTTAATGGATTTTTCTTAGGATCTTGGGAGGAGGACAAGAATACAATTGGATCTGCTTTAGATGCCTTTGCAGTTCTAACAACTGCAGTAACCAGTTTTTCGTGTCCTGACGTTGGTGGATTCAAGCGTCCAAATGTAGTAACAACTTTTTTCATTCCTGTGTTTTCCTTGGACTTAACAGGTTAATATCTAATCTATTTATAAGATGCCATTACTGTCACCTTGAATTAATATAGAGTTCTAACGTGACAGAATTGTCACTATGCGAAAACATCAACTCCTTTATGATAAGGATCAAAGCCGCGGGACTTACAGTAGGCTTCCCATTCTTTATCTGACAACCTGTCTTTCAGATCATCATAACGATCCATGAGTTTTAGTGCTCGTTGATTGTTCATGCTGTGACCAGGATTGCGTTGTTTGAAAGATTGTATTGACTTAAATGTTCTATCAAGACTCTTTAGTGTAGAGTTTTCAGTTATGTATTCTGCAAAGGTTTTCATTTATTTCTATAGACTATACTTTTTATTTGCTCATCAATATATTTTACATATATATTTTCTTCAGCTGATTCTCCATACACTTTACCAGTATCTTTAACTTTAACATTGGACGCGCCTTTATGTGATTTCTTAAACGCAGCAATCACTTCCTTTTCTGAGAGTTTAGGGTCGACCATAAAACCAGAAACACTTAAATTTGTATGCCGTCCTCGGGTATATGTTACTGACCATATTTTCTGTCCATTAAGTTTATTAGTCATATTGTTATCCTTTCTTAGCCAACTTCTGTCTTTTCTCTATAGTAATTGATTTTGGATAATAAGCAAGATATACTGAATGCTTCTTCATCCCCATATTAACTCCACCGTTATATCGTAAACCATCATATCCTTTACTAATAAGATACTCACGAGCTTTAGCTGTGTTGACCTGTCCTAAAGACAGTCCTTTCCAAACTTGATCACCAGTTAGCTTTATATCACCTCTTTTAAGTTCGACCATGACCTCAAATTTATCCTTTGAGCCGCTCATTAGTTTAGCACCACGAGCAAAACTATCAATATCATCTGGAAGAATATTGATTAAATCCTTTCCGGTAAAGATATCGTCGACGTCAAACAATTTTTTAAATGTAAGTTTAACTGTGTAGACTAATGGCTCACCTGTTTTCTTCGACATACCTTTAGCATACTGAATACCAATTTTAAGATCATCTGTAAAGTAAGCAATCCCACCGCCGTAAAAATCGTTTGGGATGCGCGCTTTCTTAGCATCAAACTTAGAGAAACGACTATTAGATCCATGGTATGCAGTTTTAGATAGTTTTTGTTCAAGAAGATATTCAGAAAAACTTTGCATCAGTTCCAGCCTTTTAAAATTTCGTCACTGAAGTTTGCTCGGCTGAACTCTAAGCGGTCTACGATTTTAATTGCGTTTCCACTGAGTTTATCAATTGCCACAAAGCCCTCTTGATTAGTAACCTTCCAACCATTCCGAGTCTTAAGGAACACATTAATTGAATTAGCTTTATTCATCTTTTCAATGATCATCTGTTTAGCTTCCACAATCTTATTCATGAGACTGTAGATATTTTGAAGAGCCTCTGGATTACTTAGTACTCTTTTAAGTACATCCTTTTTATTAGCCTCCCATCGTTCTTTAGCAGCTGGTGTTTTCACATTATCAATTTTCTTCTGAAACCAGTTTGTGATAAACTCATGCAAGCCTTTTACATGAGAACGAACATCTGGAAATGGAACACCTGCGCGAACATAAGTGTTGTTGTGTGTTTTAACAAGTGATTTAAGATCATCATTTTCTGATATTGAATTAATCAACCCAGCATCAATTGTCCGGAAGATCTTCCCAGCTTCTGATAGAATATTAGTAACCTCTGCAGTTTCAGCTGCAGTGAATGTTGCATTCCCTGTTACATCTCTATAGGTTGCATCATCCATCCACACACTGGAAGTTGATTTCATATTCCGAGTAATATTCTTTCCAAAGCTACCTTTCATAGTTGCAATGGATTTTCCTTTATAAACGGTATGCCAAACAATTCCAATGCGAGCTTTAGAAACAGTAGCTCCTAATTTTGATTTAACAGGCACAGCATAGACAATTGTATTTGGATGGAATGTGAAATATTTTTGGTCTTCAATGGTTTCTACTTTAATGTCACCTTTAGTAAACATAAGGTCGCCCTGGTAGACAACACCTTTCTTAATTCCGAGTTTTGAAAATTCAGATAATGCTATAAGGAATTTCTTTTGGAGATCTCCAGATAGAGTCTTCTTAATCTCTGCAGGTGTTTTGAACATCTGAGGATTGACATTAAACAGACCTTTTTTAGCTACGAAGAAACGGCCGTCTGCGGGATCTACTCCAGCAAATAATGCGGGTGAGTTGTGAATTAAAATATATCCGCTATTAGTTTTCACATAAAAGTTTTCAGAACTAGTACTAATATCATATTGTTTATATTTTTTCTTTAGTTTAGTTACTCTGATAACCTTCATCAATAAAAACCTTTCTTATTTTTTCTGCAATAGTTAAAAAACTATCATGATCAGTATTACCTTTAACAGAATTTACATATTTCAAAACAAACATAATATTATTAAGCGAAGAAGCTTCCTCAATAGAAACATTATTTAAATAACATACCATGATAGGAATCTTATGATCAATGCTTCTTTTTCTTGGGTCGTTTGGATTTGATTCTCCGTCCTCATCTTTAAAAAGTATTCCTGTATACTGACAATATTTTGGTAATTTGTTAATTTTTTTTAATTCTTTAACATTTTTTCTTGTCAATTTTTCTATAGCAGTTCTATATTTTTTATATTTATCATCTAAATAAGATATCTTTTCATATGGAATTTTATTTTGCTTTGAATAACCACTATCTTTTGTTTGCCCCCAATTTATAACACCATATCTTTCAAGCATAATCTGTTCATGGTTTTCAGTTTTTTTCTTTAAGTAATTTTTTCCAGTCAAACCTTCATAAATCCCAATATCTTTAAGATATTTTACAATTGGATTTCTACCTATATTCTCAAACCTACTACGAACTTCTTTCAAAACAATCGATACACTATATTCTTCTTGATATCTTTTTTTAATAAAGTCTTTAAGTTCATCAGAAAATAATTCATGTTTTTGGGCCATTTTGGATACTCCTTTATTTCATATATTTATATTAAGCAGTATCTTAGGATGGTTACCAACTTACTTTATAGTTCTGTTATGTCATCGCTTTCTGTTAATTCTCCTGCTTTAACCCAACCTCTATTAGAAGTATGCACTTCATGGTCAGCGGTAGTTTTAAATATAGATCCATCTTCCAACTCAAATTCAACCCAATCTTTGGTTCCATCAGAAGCCTGTGCTCCTAAAATATGAACCATATGATCAAATTGTAGAGGACTATCAAGTTCCTTTCCCATGACCATTAAATTAGTATCTTCTGGCCATTTTTCTACAATTTCACGGATAGTCATATCACCTAAGTTGGTAAGAACAACTGTGTCTTCGTGGATACAACCATCCCATTTAACAGTCGCGTTTACATTTGACTTGCCATGACCAGCAAGCATATCTCTAAGATTACGCAGTGAATTGATAGCTTCGCGGGCACCATTTACGCCTTTATTAAAGATCTCATCTTCAAGTCAAAGGTGCTCCATATGGATATTCTTAGATTCAGAAAGAACTTCTGAGTATCCTTGATTATCCACGGAGCGGAAATCTCCTTTTATTAACATTTATTCTTTTTCCTTCCTCTAACAAAACCTTTGGTTCTGTTCCTTATTTTTAGTATTATCATAATCATTATAAAGAATTTTCATTTGTGTATTTGCTTCTGCTTCCCATGGCAGTGCTCTATATTCTGCTATTGTTTCTACCTTTTCGGAACATCTCTTTCCATTCCAAATTACTGTTGGATAAATACATGGTTTCAGTCGCCCATCTATAATTTGTTTGAGGTGTGTCAATTCATGGAATAGAGTTAGCAACATCTCAATATTTGTATCGTACGCAAGACCGATTTCGTATTTTCCATTAAAATAAGAACAGTATCCTCCACTTTTACCAGAATAAAGAACAATATTTAACTCAATTTTTATAACATAATATAATTCTCTTTCAAAGAAATACGAAACAGCATCATGTAAAAGTTCTTCTTGTTCCTCATTCTTAGCATCTTCAACAAACACAGCAAACATAAAACGTTCCTAAGGTTTAGGCCTCCAAAATTTCCAATCAATTTTTTTCTTCATGTAATAAGCAAATAAGAATAACCCAACAAAAAGAAAGCCAACACCAGCGGCGTGGAAGAGATCAGTGACTTCTATATTAAAGAAGCCAGCGATACCGACTGATGTGGAAGTCTCTTGAGGAGGTCCATAAGTCATTTGTTTCTGTTCACCGCCGGTTAAAACCATGACTTAGCTAACTTTACTAATCTGTTTATTTTGAAACCGAAGCGCCTTCAGCCAATTGTGCAGTAATGCAAGACCTTCCAATTGTTCATCTCCTCCAGTTGGTGGTGCATCATTGCCGGGTGCACCAAGTATCTCTAATAGTTTAGTATTGACTTTCGGAAGGTAGTCATAAATTAGACCAGATCCGACTTGTTCTATGATTTGATTGACCGTAAGATTCTTATAGACCGTTCCGTCAACGTGAGTAAAATCCTTAGAGCCAAACGTATCTAGTGTCCAATACCTTTCAAGGACACACCATTCATCTCTTGCTTCCTTATTTATTCGCCGAAAGGCTAAAACAAGACTTGGAAAAGTACTAAAATTATCTACAAATAATGCAATTTGGTGTGTGCCATCATCTGCTGTAGGTTCTGCATCAGCAAGAATATGCCTTGCGCCGAGTTGAAATTGTGGAAAACCTGTAGCCATAGTTATAACTCCTCTGAATAATACATTCAGACTATTTATAACTCTATAGTTTAGATGAGATCCTTATTATTGGAACTCTTTATAGTTATTAGCTTTAATGCTACAAATTGTAAGACCTATTACTGGGTCCATATGTAATGATTCAAACATTCTATTAAAATAGCTTGGCATTGTTTCTGCATATATGGATGCACCATCAGCCGTTCCTGTCTGCCAAATTGTATTCTCAGGAACAAACTTAACAGCATCATCAAGACTTCTAAGAGGTCGTGGTGGATTCGCGGTAGTTATACCCTCAGGAGATTTCCAAAAGTGCTGACCGAACTCAGCACCGCCTGTTCTGGGCGGTGTCCATCCAAATTCGATGAGCACAGCATCTTCCAGTTCTTTGGTTATTTCTTCTGCTTCTAAACGCTCGACAAGTTTATATGTCGGAATCATTACTATCCTCCATTAAAATATCAATCAGTTGGTTAACTTTATTCTTAGCAGAACGTAATGATCCTTCAGTACGAACCTTTGAAACAACCGCATTAATAGAAGTTTGTAAACTTTGTAATGTTTCTAGTAGATTTCTTTGTGCTGTTGGAGAAGTTTCTTTGTTTGGATACATTGCAATAGAAATAGAAGCTTGGACTTTTGTTCGAACTTTCCTTGCTTCTGCTTGTGCTTCTTCAAGATCTTCGAAGATTTTAAAATCTGCAGAGTTCTTTATATATGGCGCTGCGTCACGAGAATCTGGCCACACATATTTACCATTGATCTTTAAGAAAGAATTTCCACTAGAACCTTTTTCAATAATGGTCCCACCAGGAGCATTAGACCGAGCATCGGAGATAACATCATCAACAATCTTTCCACGTTGGACTTTATAGATGCCACCACTGTTATTGAACTGAACCTTACCATATCTAAAAGGAGTTTCAATAAAAGAAGAACCGGTATCTTCAGACCAAAGAACACATTCGATATTTAATTTTTCAAAATATGTTTGGGGCTCGCTAAACACTGGGCGAAACTCTGACTGTTGTTGTTTAATATCTTTACACTCAGCTTCTTTATAGAAATCAACCCAGCAGTCTTCGTCATAATCATAACCACGCTTTAAAAGTTCTGTGATTTTATCATTAAACTCTTGATATTCTTCAGTACTAATAGATCCTGTCGCGTCTGTTGACCGTGGCACAAAATGTATAACTTCACCTTTCTCTATTTTTTGTTTATAAATATCTTCAATGGTGTCAACCAAAATCTGTTTAGCTGCATAAGAAGGTCCTTCGACTGTGACATGATTACCAGAGATTTTATATTCTCCTGGTATTAATGCTACAATAAACTTACCACTGTTTAAAGCTACAGCGTTATTTTCTTTTAATCCTTCGAAAAACATAATCTAATTCCTATTCAAAATTATTTGGAAGAGAGAAAAGTTCTTCCATGGTTGCTAGCCAGCAAGTAGGTTCAACTTCTGATATTGATCGACCTTCCTCTACACAACGAGGAATGTTACCACAGCTATCGCAAAGATACCAAGAATTGTATTCGGTATCAAGAATAGCTAAACCCTCATTAGTCATACAAGGTACTTCTGATGGAGCACTGTCCATTTTTTTCCACGTAAGATCCATTAGTCTAATCCTAATTCTGTTTTAGCTTCTCTGAGTTGTTTCCAAGCCATTTCGGCAAGAGCTTTGTCTCCATCACCAATGACCTTTAATAGAGCTTCCTTTTCAGGAACAAACACCTTTGCAAAGTTCTTATCTTCATTAACAATGCTCTTTGAGTTATCGATAAGATCAGCAATTTTAATAGCCTTTGCCATTTTACTGACTTTAGTCAACCGTTCCTTATCTGCAGCTTTACGGAAAGCGCGGTTTCCTTCAATGCGCCGATTGGTTAACTCATCAACAAGCTCTGCAATTTGATCACCAAATACTTCAGCAATTTCTTCTTTGGTTGCATCAGTATCTTCAATCGTATCGTGGAGAAGAGCAGCTTTATACATTGTGACCAATTGATTGTAAGTCCAATCAGACGCATATGCAGCAACTTTATTTGCTACAGACAGTGGGTGAACGATGTATCGATATCCACTATATTTGCGAACCTGGCCTTGGTGGGCTTTATCAGCAAAATCAAAAGCCTTTTCAATTCCATCATCCCAATCAAGTATGATTCTAAATCGTTCGTCTAATGTGATCATAATATATTCCTTATAGTTTAATCAAGTTCAATTAGTTGTGAAGGAATCCAAGCCACGTGACTGGTGAAATCAGCAAGGTAGAATCTTTTACCATTCTTCTTAAAATAAAGACCTTTACTGGTTTCATAGAGTTTAACTTCATTTTATTCATGGGTGGTAAAATCTACAACAACAACATAAAGATCAAGACCTTCTTGTTGATTTGGATGCTGAGGTTTTGAAAATGGTTCTTGAATTAATCCAAAAGAAGCGTTGCATTTAAGCTGTTGAACTTCAATCTTACAAAAAAAATCTTCACTTAAAATATTGATCATATTATCCTCTGTTTCCATTGTATAGTTAATTATACCATAGGATCCTTAATACGTCAATGGTTAATCTCTTAAAAAGAGTAATAGAATCAATAGGTTAGAGATTAATTTTATAGTGTAGAATCAACGGCTTAGCCCTAAGTGCCTGATTTATAAGGCCTTCTATAGACCGTCTAGAAACCTCATCCTTAAATTAAGGTAGTTCTATTCAATTAGAGCAGCTATGAGGTTTAGTCGTGGTCGTATTCAAGGACATGTGCTTCACCATCAGAAGTTAGGAATACTTATACATGATTTCCAAAAATATTTTCCATATGACTTTCGATCGATTCAATAAAATCGGCTAGAGCTTTACAATTCTGAGAAACTATAGGCATATCCATTTTTGCTTTTTCAAACCTGTAAGGCAAAAAATTAACTATAGTCCCACCATCTTCAATATATTGTCCTTCTCCATTCCAATAACTGTTTTCAATTCAACAAACAGCTTATGATCATCGCGATTACCCAAGCGGTGAATGAATTTGAAATCTTTATGTAAATTTTGTTTTAGTTTGATCATTAGCTTTTCCTTCTGATTTTAACTAGTTAGAATCTTATTAATAGCTTCAATTGATTCCCGTATTTGAGGAACATCATTTACCAAATAGGTTTCTTCAAAATCATTCCCATCCTGCCATCCATGAATACAATCCCTTATATCAAGAGAGAAGTCTTCAAGAATACGAGCATGGTTGATTAGGCTATCAATCTGTTCGGGGGTCATAATTACTTAGCCTTTATTGGTGGAGGAGTTTGCTCGATCCGAGGTCTAGGCATCGCAAAAAGGCTGGATGCGTAAACCCATTTAGAGCAAGTCGAATATTTTAAGCCATAACGATACACGCTGTAGCATTTAGACCCACCGCAATTTACACAAACCATAATCACTATCCTATTTTATTCAATACAAACTCAACAGCATCTTTCTTTTTAGCTGGGCATGAACCCAATCCATAGTAGAGATTTTTATTTACATCAAAAGTTCTCCACATGTAGCGATCGCCACCCCAAATTTTTTGTATATATCCAATAACTTTTTTCTCGTTGTTTTTTATTGGGCGATATTTAATGTGTTTCATCTTAAGTCCTTGTAACTTCGCCAGTGAGAATATTAACGATTTTTTGACCAGGGCCAAATGCAGCAGCCATCTCAAATTCCTGTTCTGCGATTTGTTCTGGAGTACGAGCGGCTTGAGCAGCTTTATAGGCGCCAATCGTCTCTAGAAGATATACATTATATGCAGCTTCAGTTGCTTCTTTAGTTGAAGCAGAGAAAGGAATACCACCTTCTTCAAGTTCCTTAATTTGTGATTTAGCAAATGGACGAAAATCGTCTGCTGCAAGAAGCCATCCTTGAGCGCCATCTTCGCGAACATAGACAGATGTGTTGTATTCGTCAACTAAATAGCTCATATCAATTTATCCTCTGTTTCCATTGTA
>Ga0213866_10000674_pt1 | contig 26501 bp, 38 predicted proteins | sample PICome_11_FD_160079 | JGI IMG/M metagenome (GOLD analysis project Ga0213866, IMG submission 160079) | Coastal seawater microbial communities near Pivers Island, North Carolina, United States - PICO284 | ecosystem: Environmental > Aquatic > Marine > Coastal | place: USA: North Carolina... | reverse complement strand
TTCTGAGACTCTTTTGACTGATAAATCCAAATGGTCTGCGATCTCTCTTTGTGTAGCCATACAGTTAGTTTATTACCCTATTAGATTTGGACTGTCGCTAAAAAAAAACTGTGGTCGCGAATAACCCACGTTGAATGCTGTAGAAGAACCTATCATTTGGCACTCCTTAATGCTTGGGCAAATTTTTCTGCAAAATTCTTATCAAAGTTAGCAGCAACAAATTTGTCAGCTATAACATAGAATGGAAACTTAGGTTCATAAGCAGCAGTCTTTGTAAATCCAATAATGAGCTTTAGTCTGTTATCTTTCTTTTGTCTTTCCCATACACCATCAATGCCTTTAACAGTTCCAAAGAATTGAGTATTCTTTTTAATTAATCCAGTTCTTTTACCTATAATGTTTCCATACTTGTTAAGTCTAGCGTTAGGTTTATATGGAATAGGTATATTCTTACCAGTTGATCTGATACCACCATCTATTTGATATTGTAGATATTCTTCTACTTGTTGCTTTATGTACAACATACCTTTTAATTTTGTTTTCTTTGCTGTTTGAACCAAGAAACCTTTTTGTGTAAATGGAGTAGGTCTATCTAATTTCTTAACAGTCTGCTTCATCATCTCTTTTCTAAGTTGAAACAACGTTTTATTTATTGCACTTGAAGTTGCAAATGGTATTTGTTTTCTTTGGACATTTGTAGTCCACTTTGTTACTTCATCTATATTGCTTTTTACTGATACCCTCATCCCTTTCTCCAGTGCGATTGTGTTTGAAACTTTAGACCTAATGCTTTAGCTTTTCTTCTGATCGTAGATGGATGCACATCATAAGTCATAGCAATATCATGTGATGATTTACCTTCCTTAATCTTCTGTTCTAATTTTTGTTTATCTATCTTCATAAGTTCTCGTAATGTTCTATTAACTTATTAATATACCAAACAGACTTCTGTAAGTCTTGTATATTGGCATCTTTGTATTTGTGGCGATGCAAGTATTTAATTGCATTACCCTCAAGATAAGCAGGGAATTCTCTGCCTAATTGTTGTTTGATGTAGTCTATACATTCTACGCCACCATTATTGTAATGTGGTGGATGGTTTACTTGATCACTCATTTACTTCTCCTATAACTTAAATTGTAATCTTTTGTGATTATCCCTAAACTTACATCACCTCTTTTATGTTCTTTAACCCAGCATATTTTACCAGTTTTAAGTTTTCTTAAATGACCTCTAACGTCATGTAGTCTTTTTTTATAATCAGATGATTTATTTTTATTATTATTATTTTTATTGTTTCCAATATTAATGTTTAGAACTTTGTGTTCATAAACTGGTTTTTGCAAAAAATTTCTATATGAATATTCTTTGTGATTAGTATTAATAGACTTTAATCCTTTTACAGATTTTGATTCAAAAATTTGCAATTCTGTTTGTAAATTTGTTGCACAAAGAAAAGATAGTAATGTGACAGTTAATAGTTGAGCTCTTTGATTTTCCCACTCAGAATCAGGAATAAAAGCATCAGTTAAATATAATGTGTAAATATTTTCATATGCTGGTTTTATATTGTTAAATATGTTTTTATTGAAGCCTAATGCAATGCCATTTAATGATATTTTATTTGCATCTTCGTCTTTAGAAAAAAATTCAGCACAATAATCAATATCATTTACTTTATGGTAAACAGGTCTTATTAAAACTGTAAAATTATCAAAATGTTCATTTTGTAAAAGCAGTGGTTTATTAAATGGCAGTCTAAATTCTTGTTGTATTTTTTCTGAATTTAATAACAATTTATTATTATCAATTACAAATTCTGTTAAATCTTTTGTTATAAAAAATTTAGATGCTATTTGAATATCATCACTTAATTCTTCAATCATTGTCATAAATTTATTGTAAATATCCTTAGCGTTATTTGTGTTGATGTTTTCAAAAATTTCCATTTTAAAATCTTTATCCATTTTTTTTGGATTATTTTTTAAAGCTGGAAAATTAATAACTTTCTGTAACATAATTTTATTCATTTCTCTCTCCTTATTATTTCATTCTTACATTTTTGTATGACCTTTTTCTTAGAACTAGGTGATTCAATATAATCATTTAGTTCTTTTAAAGTCATACACTTTAGATAGTAATGCTCAATAGTTGTCTTACCTGTAGCTCTATCTCTAATCTTTGCACTTGGTTTTAGTTTTATTGGCATCCTTCTTCTCCTTCTTAAATATCTTATCCCAGTTATCGTCTATCTTTTTCTTATCTTCAGGTCTACGTTTTGATCCTTTACCACCATGCCACTTAGACATAAGTAACCTTTTGTATGTTTACTGACTTGTCTAATTTAGATAACAGTTCTTTTGCTTTCATAAAATCATCAGGGATACATCTCAATAATTCTTCTATGCTAAATATCATTATGTCATTCTCATCTTTATGTATCATTTCAAGTGCTGGTTTCTCATCATCAGCATCACAAACTAATGCAGTCTTATTATCAAAGTTAAAACACTTAACATTTGGTTGGATCATAATGTGACCACTTTCTTCGCATTTAATATTTAATTGCTCATAAGCTCTGATCATCATCTCAACCATTTTAAGTTTCTGAGCAGTCGTATCACTGTATAAAGAATCTTTTAATAATTGTTCTGCTTTGCAAAACTTAATCTCAAACTGAACACCTACCATCTTAAAGATTCGTTTACGATTACCCCACTTCACAAAAGTTTCTAACTCATAAACCCTAAGTTCTTTTAATTTATCTTCTAATGTTTCATCTAAATATGTTTTCATAAAACTCCGAACATTTAGTAGGAAGTAAGGGAAGTATTACATACTTCCTTCCCTTCCTTCCGACCTATTTATTGTTTTTCACCAAAAACTTCCTTAAAACTTCCGACACTTCCTTCCGACACTTCCGACCTAATCATCGTTTTTTTCAGGAAAATTCGGTGGCATATCTTTGAAATCTTCATGTTGATAACCCCAGTCAGGATCATAAACAACCTTATCTTTATCCTTTAATGCTTCTAGATGCTTTCTGATTAAGTCAGCTTCTATGTTTTCACCTTTAAGATTTTTTACATGACCTTCTAAATCTTTAGGTTGTAAATATACATCTTGTGGAGAAGCACTATCTTTTTGCATAGCTACGACTATTAATGCATCATAAGCTCTTTGTTGCATAGGCGGTAAGCCTTTTTTCTTTTTAACTTTTATTTCAACATCAGTTTCTTCTAAAAATCCTGATGTTAGATTCAATCCTTCACCTATGATCTGTACTTCTTTAAACATAAAGTTCTTAACAGCCATACCTTGACCATCTTTGTTTAATGTCTGCTCAAAAGATACAAGCATTTGTTCATCAACAAAACCATTAACTGGTTGATCATCTCTTTCTACTTTAAACTCATAATCTAATGATGCACCCATTACACTTGATCCTCTACCTCTTGTAGAGTTGCCATGACCAGTATGATGCACCAAACATACACAACATTTATAATGTGATATCAGTCCATCTAATTTATTAATAAAGTTACCTACATCCTCTGCACTATTCTCATTACCTACAAAGTTACGCTGGAATGTATCAATAACAATCATGCCAATATCACCTACTTGTTGTGTCAATGCTTCTATCTCTTCTTCTAACATCTTAAAATCATCAGGATCATTAACTCTAACTGCTCTGTCTGATAAATATAAAGGTACATTGTTAAGATCAAACATACCTTGTTGCCAAGCTGCTAATCTTCTCTTAACACCTCTCTGACCCTCTCCACATACATACATGACTGGTTTAGCGTATGCTTTGTTGCCATAAAACCTCTCACCTTTAGCAATAGAAGCTGCCATAGCTATAGCAATAAATGACTTACCACTTTTTGGAGCTCCAAAGATGCACATCAATGATTCTTTTTCTACTACATCTTCTATCAGCCAGTCAGGATTATCTACTTGCCTTAACACCTCATCTGCTCTTGTAAAGGTAACAGCACCTTTAGGTTTCTTCTCAGTACAATTAATTATGTATTCTTCTAAATCTTTTGACTCTTTAAAATCACCCCTTATATATGCATCATATAAATCATCTTTCTCATTAAATGATTCAGGTGGTTGTGCCACCTTTACTTTACAACCATTCTTCTTTAGCATCTTAGCTATTTCATTAGCACATTTAATACCAGCTTCATCGTTATCAGGAAATATCCAAACATCTCTGCCAAATATAGGACTCCAATCTGCTTTCTCCCAGCTATTTACCCCACCATGCCAAGTACAACTATCACCCTCATAAATTGCTTCTGAGCCCCTTAGAGCCTTCTCACCTTCATTTATGATTATAGGTTTAGTAGGGTACTTATTTGTGTAATAAATAGGTAGTAAGCCTTCAGGTCTCTTCATAGACCAACTTTGATCATTGTTAAGGGTAAATGGTGCGTATTTTTGTTTAATAAAGTGACCTTCAGGAAATCTCATAACCATAAAGTTATCAGCATACTTAACCTTCACAATAGCTTGCTTATAAAGGTCAATCATTTGATCTCTACTGAATGATCTAGCACTACTAGTGGTTTTGCTTTTAGGGGGAGAAAAACCACTTAATAAGGAGTCATTAGATTGTAATGCTAGATCATAACCAAACTCTTTTAAAACTGTATTAACATCTTGATTCATGTGTTTGATTAAATCTATTAATCCACCACCTTTATCATTCTCAAAATCAAACCAAGTGCCTGCTTCTAAGTTAAGAACAAAAGAACCCTTGCGACCCCATCTTAATTCATTAGATGAGGTGCTAGTGGGTTCACCTAGTAATTGCTTTGCAACTTCAGGTGCTATTCTTTGCCAATCTACTGATTGCATTAGAAGGGTATATCATCATCTGTTAATTCATTCTGATTTACCATCTCAGCTACTTTATCGCTAAGACCATCGTTAGGACTTTTAAATGTGTCCTCTACTGGTGCTTCTTGATCTAAATACCATTGAGGTATTACAAAACCATCACTTCTTGGTGCAAATTTAGCAAAGCTAAAGGTCAACTCTGAAGAATTACCCATACCAACCTGAATTGGTTTTGATCCTTCAAACTTAACAACAGGCAGGGAATCAGAACTTGCATCCATTTGATTCCAAAAGCTACCTAATATGCTATTAAATGCACTTGATTCAGCGTAGGTAAATCTTTGCCAAAGATATGCGTGTTGAGCTCCTTGAGGAAATACCCAAGCACTAAATGCTCTTTTAAAGTCATCTGCTGGTTTAGAACTAACTACACCAAATTTATCATCCCAGTGATATTCAAAACCTTCAGCTTTTGTATAACGACCCCAGCCACTTTTAAAGGTAGCAGGATCAAGCTGTAGATATTGAAAATCAAGAGGAGTTTCACCATTAGCAAAAAACTTCTGCTGCATGGTTTTAAAAGCAAGATAAACTTGCTGACTCTCACCACTGGAACTACTCATTCCACCTAATATATCCATATACTCTCCTATGGTTAATGTATTGTTTTCTCAATACTGTTTAAGTAATTAGCTTCAAGTTCTGAATAACATCTTTCCTTGAAACTTTCAAAATCCTCGTCATTTATAATTCCGAGAAAATCGCAAGCACTTTGTATCTTTTCATAGGCGAACCTACAGTAATCTTCAAAGTCCTGCTCAAGCAGGTAGCTGTTTAAATCCATCTGCCTTTTGTATGATTTCATCTAACCTTTCACATATATCTGATAAAGGACACATATATGTGCAATCCCAATTAGCTTTATCAAAGTTGTTCATTAAAAATAGTGGTACTACTGCCATAATACTTCTTCTATCAAACTTATAGATCAATATAGGTATCAAGTTATCACCAGCACTATCTACTGCTTGTTGCCACCATTCGTTCTTGTAAATGTTTTGCTTACCATTGTTCTTATATCTTTTACATTCAATCGCAAAGTTCCTGAAATAAATATCAGCCATGCCTTTAGTTTGATACTGATCCAAATTTCTTTTTACTCTCTCATTTAAACCTTTTTCTTCTAAAACTGCATTAAGTTTATTGACTATAACCCTCTCAAATGCTGCACCTTTATTTCTACCATTTACCATTAATCTAACTCTCTAATTACATATATAAATGCTAATACACTTAAAATGATTCCTATAAATACTAATCCAAATATTCCTGCAATAAAATATAGAATCCACTCAATCATTGAACTCAGTCCTAACTACTTTGCCACTCATATAAGTTATTTCCCTGTAATGCTTACCAGCACCTTTTTGGAAATAATATGTTTTGATTTGCTTATCTAGCTTTTCAGCTTCTAGTTCTTTTCTACGCTTTTCAACTGCTGCTTTATGCTGACCCATGATTATTCTCTTTATAAGAAACCATGCCTAGCTTCAGCAATAGCTGAGTAGCAGATTCGATATTCATATTATTTGTGATCGCAAACACCTTGATATCCTTATGTAATTCTTCAGGTATCCAAAGTGCCTTTTTTGTTTTTTCGTCCATAATGACTCTCCACTTTTTATATTAATATTTATTTGATAATAAAGCTAGAACTTTATTACCTACTCTTCCAAAAACCCTTATACTTAGTTCAAGGGCAAATGATAAACTCTCCATAAATCTAAATACTCTCATATATCTATTGCCCTTACTTATAAAACCAAATCCACAACATTAGGACTATTGTAAATACTTAGAGGTTTACCCTTTTGATATTCTTTATAATCATTCAGATACCTCTCCATCATAGTCCAGCCATAATCCATTTGTTCTTTTGTGATCCTAAAGACCTTAGATGCATAAGGTTGAACCTTCTCTTGAGCTATGAATAAGAAATCAGTTACTTCATATCCAGCCATCTCAACCCCTCTTCTATAATAAGCAGCTTGCATATCATAACCATACTTCTTAACTGAATAATTAAAAGCATGAGGTTCGCAAGATATAGTAGTTTTATAATCAATAACAACTATCTTATTATCTGAGTTAGGTTCATCTAAAGGCGGACACATAACATCAGGTCTGCATTTACATAGCACATCATCTTCATACCAATAAATACTTGCTTCAGGTATCTTGCCAGTTGCATTAAGATAAGCATTACCTTCATAGATCATATTCTCTTTCATGCCAGTAATAATTTCAGCTTCATCTTCTTTTAATACTATGAATCCTTGCTCTTCGTACTCAGCCTTCTCTTCTTTATATGCTTTAGTATAAGGAGAACCTGTAAGCACCCTGACTTCTTTATCAAATGCTTCTTGTCCTTCTACTAATAAAGAATGAGCTGCTGTTCCAAACTTAAGTGCTGGAGTAGATTCAGAAGTGTAGTTGACTGCATGAAGTTGGGATTGACCAAATCTTCTAACATAACTACTGCTGATCCCTACACTTGCATGATAGTCCTCATTGGGTAGGTCTTTATAAATAAGAGCTTGACCCTTTTGCTTAGATTCAAAGTTTTTAAGTGATTCTATTTTCATTTATTAACTCCCATCAAATAACCTATCTCATATAAAGAATCTCTTACTACATATTCTCTATTCTCAGTTTGCACTTTAGTTTCACCAGTAAAGACATCTCTGTAGTACCCTCTGATTTTTCTTATGTTTAGTATCAAGGGTTTTGTCTGCCCTACTTCGTTTAGTGTTATCTCTCTCATTTTTTATTGTTCCTATCGTTGATAATTATGGCAGTTGCATATAAGCAAAATGCCATAAACATTAATACTGGTAATAGTTGTATATCCATTATTTACTCTCCCTTTTATTTAATTTATGAATCTTATAAATGCCTTTCTGATACTCAAAATCAGATTGCATATCTTCCCAAATCTCATCTTTGATCTCTTGCTTGATCGTAGGATCAACTTTAGTAACTAATTTAAACTCTGACTTCTTAGGAATCCACCATTGATGATTCAATGATTTGTATTCAGGAGATGGTTGACCTGATTCTTTCCATCTCCATTCAATAGCACCATGTTTGGTATTGCACATTAGGTTCATTATTTAACCCTTAAGAACTTAACACCCTTGCTACGCATTTCATCAGCAAGACAAGCTAGATGCTCATATCTTGCATCATTCCACATAGAGCAAGGTTGATGCATTTGTTGCATTTCTTTTTCTACTTTCCATAACCATATTTTTGTATGGTCAATTGAATTAAATTCTGATTTTGTCATTATTTCTTCTCCTTAGTTAATTTAACCTTATGCCCTTGAGCAATTAATCTTGCTCTCTTACTAGCCATATAGAATAAGTCGCTAGTCTTGATAGCAACCACCCAGCCTATACTGGGTAGTTGAACTTGTAGTGTGTATCTAGTCATTATGCTGACTCCTTAATCCAACCATTAACCTTTGCAATTCTTATCCAACTTGATAGTGATTCATAAGTACTATCAAACGTAATAACATTATCAAAAGTTACAGCTACGTGTGAATTATCTTTATCTAAAGATATAACTGCGAATTCATCTTTTATATCGTATATCCATCCTAGATGCTCTTTACCATTTATAATTACTGTAGCATCTTTGTCTTTAAAGGTATTTAAGTATTCTGCTTGTGTCATGTTATTTAACTCCTTATTTTTAATTAACATACTACCCATTATATATAAATATATATTAATGTAAACATTTATTTAAAAATATTTTAATTTATTTTTAGGTGCTAAATTATAGGATTCAGAACTGGAACTGAACTAAGACTGTCTAGTGTTTCTTTAAGGGATTCTAATTCCATATCATCAGTTATGGATTTCTTATCAAAAGTGAAATAGTTTTGTGATGATGTATTTGCTTTAAACATAATATGCTTCTTGTCATCATCAAAGAATACAAAAGCTAGAATATCGCAAGTGTAATGTTTATAGGTTTCAGATTGTGACCTTGAGTTCTCAGCAGCAAAGATAAACTTCTTTTCTTTAGTAGCCCTTCTGCTTTTTACTTGTACTGTATATTTAGCTGATCCAAATTCGACCATAAGATCAGCAGGATGTTTTTCTTGGGTTGGGTAACAAAAGTCAGCGTATTCAAGCAAGAAGGTTTGAACTAATGATTCTCCTAATGCACCAAGTCGAGAATTATTTTGATGTTGATCTGATGTTTTTCTTGGCACTTTTACACAAAGCTAGTTTTCTTGAATTCCTAGCTGCCCTATTAGGTGTTTGAACTGCATACTTGCTTCTTAAAACTTCCTCTGATGCTTCTAACCAGCATCCCATCTCCATCAATGCTCTTGTTTGTCTAAAATTCATGAACCCTGTTATACCCATTTGAAATGCCATATCAACACATACTTCTTGAGCTGGTACAGGGAAACTTCTCCATACTTCCCAAACCTTATCTAAATTAGCTACAACTCTGTTGATATCATTCTCAAGCATAAACATAGCTTCTTCTTCTGATATACCATTAGCTTCTAAGTTCCTGCCTACACCTATTGATAATTTGTTAGCACTACAATGATAAGGAGTACACATCAACCCTTCATTCTTAATTAGCATTTCTTTGATGTTGTCGTACATTTTATTTTGTTAATCCTTTGGTTTTCTCATAGCTTCTCATTCCACCCAAACCAAGCATACCCATTAATACAGGTAGCATGGTAGAAGTATCAGCTTGAGGTACGTCAATGCCAAAAGGTGCTAATAAAGGACTAATTAAAAAGTTGACTGCAAAACCTGCAACACATACCCAAGCTGTTGCTGGTCTCCAAGATGATTGAAACCAGTTACCTTTAGCTTCTTCTTTGTTGACTTCTATTTGTGCTTTAGCAATTTCATGGATGTGCTTTTCAGACATAGTTGCAAGTTCATGTGCAATCTTTTGTTTGACATCAGCATCAGGAATGAATTTATCTAGGATATCGCTGATAGGTTTGATAAGTTTGTCTATCATAAATTTGTGTTTGTTAGATTAAACCTCTAACTATAATGGTAATTAAGGATGCAACTATTGTTGTAAGACCACCGACTAACCACATTCTCATACTATTTATTGATGTTTGTAAATCATCAGTTTTTTTATAAATAGTTTTCCACCTTTCTTCGCACATCTTTTCATGAACTCTTAGATCAGAATGTACATCGTTGGCAGTCTTTCTAGGCATTATTCTTCCTCTACTACCTCAACCTCTTCTTCTGCATTAATAGCTCTATCAAATGATTCAATCACTAAGTTTTTGTATTCGTTAGTGATCACATAATCATCATAATGCTCTTGAAGTCTAGCTAGTTTTTTACCAGCAACATTTAATTTAGCAGCAAGTGCCATCTGCTCTTCGTTTAAATCAGAAGCTCTGTACTCTACGTTATTAAATGTAATTATTACTGGTTCTTGATTTTCCATTTTATTTTCTTCTTTACTCATTTAACTCTCCTATAAGTTATTTAAAATTAAATTATATACTAAGATTCTAAAGTTTTTGTTACTGACGTTGGATTTTTTTGACTTTCTATTTGTGAATCTAAATTTGCTTCTAAATTAGCAACCTCTTCTTCACCCATAGCATCAATAACCCAGCCTTTAACCATATCTGATGTTACATCAGCAAATGATGTAAAGTTAGATAAATCAGACGTATCTAATGATTGTGTACCATAAGATGATGCTGAATAATCTCCATCTTCTTTAGATACTGACCAATGCACGTTATAAACAACGTCTGCATTACCATCTAGTGTTGGGTAAGTATCAACTGTTGAAACGTCCCAAGTATATCCAATTGCCATAATTATTCTCCTTTTAAATTAAATTATTCTGTTTCACCTTTTAAAGGCTCAACTATTACTTTACCATTTTCATCAGTCCATTCAGTATCAATCATGTGCTGGTCATGTCTTTCACCAATTACTAACCATGATATAGTTGCGGTTGATGATGTATTTTGACAAGATATGGTTAATATATTCTCTGATACATTACCTTTTACAGCATCCCAGTCTGATTCATTTGAAGTAAAACATGATGTATTTGTATTAAGTAATACAAAAGTTCCTTCAGTCATACCTGCTTCTGTATCTAAATTAATAGTTGCACTTCCATCAACAAGTGTTACAACACCTCTATAAATATTATCTGCTTGTGGTGCTTCTACAAATGAATGTACTAAATGATGGGTGTCTTTTTTAGATTCTAATGGATGGTCAATTTTAAATGAACCTGATGATTTAGATAGAGAACCATTAACATCTAATGTGCTTGAAGGACTGGTATTATCATTTCCAATTCCAACATTTCCGTTTGTGCCAATATAAAATCTAGTAACCCCACCCTGTACATCATATATAGTTAAACCATCCGATAAGCCACCATGGACACCCATCGCCCATCGTCTAGCATCATTTTCCCATGATATTTGTGCTACACCATTTGTAGAGCCTTCTTTTAAATGTAATTTTGAACCAGGACTAGTCATTCCAATTCCAACATTGCCTGAAGAATCAATACGCATTCTTTCTGAACCATTAGTAGTACCATCAGTTGAAGTAAAGAAATTTATATGTGATGGAGAATTAAAAAAGCCTGAACCACCACCTATTGATAAAGTTGCTGTTCCAGCATCGAAAGAATCCTGTAAGAAAACTACTATATCATCTTCTGCTGTTGTATAGTGAGGAACTGTTAAAGCACCAATCTTTCTAGTTGAGTTTGTTCTTGATGTGTTAGTACCAATATCAGCACCAATTCTTAAAGCACCTGAATTTTGATAATCACCATAAGCTACATCTAAAAGTGCAGAAGGACTATTCGTTCCAATTCCAACTCGCCCTGAAGAATCAATACGCATTCTTTCATTAGTACTAGTAGAACTAGAGGTTATAAAATAAATTCTAGGGTCATTTGTTGAGTGGTCATAAGAAATAAATCTTGCACCACCACTTGCATAATCTATAGCTAAAGTTGGAGAAGAAGGAGAAGTACTAATAACTCCATTTACAAATAAAGCTCCTTGTGATTGTAACTTTGCTCCTGCTACAGGAGTTCCACCAATTCCAACGTTGCCTGAAGAATCAATACGCATTCTTTCTGTTCCGCCACCAGTACCAAACTCCATGTGATTGCTAGAATGGTTGTAAGTAATATATCCTGTGTATGTACTTGTACCTGAAGTTCCATCTGCAAAACAAAGACTTCCTAAATTAGTATTACCACTATAAACAGAAATTCCCTCACTACCACTACCACTACCAACTACTAAGTTACCTGATGTATTAACAGCATCTATCGTAGATGCGACAGTATTATTAATTCCAACGTTGCCTGAAGAATCAATACGCATTCTTTCCTGACCACTAGTTTGCAGTGCTAATGGGTGAGCTGACTGAGTTGCAATTACTGCACCTTGACTGGTATTAGCAAAAATACGAGCATCTACAGCAGAAGTTCCTTCAGTCCAACCATAACACCCTGAACCAGCATCTTTAGTCTGAATAAATGCACCATTGTCGTTAGAAGTAAGATTAACAAGCAACCTGCCTGAAGAATCAATACGCATTCTTTCTGCGTTGTTAGTTTCAAATGTTAAAGGCGTATTTTGTATGTTTCTAATTCTTGCTGTACTGTTAGCCATATCATAGCCAAGCATTAATCCATAACTACCATTAGCATTAACCATCATAAACTTCTGACCACCTGAAGGTGCATTTAACTGTAATGGTGCGTTTGCATCATTTACAGCAGAAGTATGTCCAATAGAAACAATTTCACTACTATCAATAGTTATAGCTGTAGCATTTGCATTATCATCAATACCTGTTGAAGTAAAACCTGTAAGCGTACCAACACTTGTAATATTAGGTTGAGCTGCTGTAGCTAGTGTGCCTGTAATATTTCCTGAAGAAGTAATAGTACCAGTTACATTTAAGTCAGAGCCATCATAAGTTAGACCTGCTTCACCATTTAATGTATTAGCAGTACCACTACCTGTAATAACCCTATTATCAGCATTGTTATTAATAGTAGTTCCTGAAACTGTTGAAAAAGATAAATTACCAGCACCATCAGTTGTTAGAACTTGACCATTTGTACCATCAGTAACATTTATTTCTGTAATACCAACTGTATTTGCATCAATAGATGCTGATAAAGCTACATTACCAGTTCCATCAAAAGAAACTGCTGAAGCTGTTATATCTCCTGCAATACTAAAATCTCTTGCAGTTGCTAAAGCTGTTGCTGTTCCTGCATTACCTGTAGCTGAAGCTGCAACTACATTTAAAGCATCAACAAATGTTTTTGTGACTCTAGTATCAATAGCACTATTAGCTCTTGCATCTGTATAGTAAAGATTAGTAGTTCCTTCACTAACTGTATCAGTATCGCCTTGCGTATAAGATAAAACACCTGTTGTTGAGTTATAAGATAATTGTGTTGAATCTTCACTTATAGAAGCTCTTGCCCTAGCATCAGTATAATAAAGGTTTGACCCCTCAGATAAATCAGATGTAGATTTAGAGCTTAAATCAAGATTAACTCCTGTTTGTAAATTGATTCTAGTATCTGCTCTTGCATTGGTGAAATAAATATTAGTTGATCCTTCTCCTATATCATCAGTATCTAATACAACAGCACCAGTTTGTGTATTAACACTTGTTACTGGAGCAGTAGCTTGGGTAAAACTAATAACACCAGTTGAACTGTTATAAGAAATATCACCAGTTGCAGATATAGCACTTCTTGATCTTGCATCTGTATAATACAAGTTTGACCCTTCTGCTAAATCTCCAGTATCGTGATTAGATAAGCTAGAGACTGTACCAGTAACATCACCTTCAATATTAGCAACTAAAGTACCAAGTGAATTAAGAGTTATGTTACCTGTAGCACTACCATCTGCTGTTGTTAATCCTAGTGTGAATTTATCAACAGATTCATCCCACATAAAGATACCATTATCAGCAGTACCTCTGTTTATAAGCATACCTGAATCATTTACAGGACTACCTGTTAATCCTGCATTAAGCTGAAATAAGTTATCTTCTATATCTAGGTTAGTAGTATCAAGAGATGTAAGAGTTCCATTAACAGTAAGATTACCTGCTACTGTTAAATCAGATGCAATCTGAACATCATCAGGTAGCGATAGTGTTATATCAGCAGACTCACTACCACTTCCTGATACTGAAATCTTATTAGCTGTACCTGTAATAGTTGCAACATAATTACCTGTAGTATCAGTTCCTAATGCAACTGAATTAGCATCTACGCTTGATGCTTGTATTCCTAATGCATCAACAAATGCTTTAGTAACTCTTGCATCAATAGCTGAGTTAGCTCTTGTATCTGTATAGTAAAGATTTGTATTTTCTGTTAAATCAGCAGTTGTCTTATTACCAAATGCAGAATCAAATCTTGCAGTTGTGTAATATAAATTAGTTGATCCTTCACTTAGATCATCTGTATCTTTAGATGTAAAAGCTGAATCAAATCTAGCTGATGTGTAATATAAATTAGTGCCTTCTGTTAAATCAGTTGTAGACTTAGTTGCAAGTCTAGTATCAAAATCTGAATTAACTCTAGCTGTTGTGTAATATAAGTTGCTACCTTCAGTTAAATCACCTGTATCTTTGGTAGCTAATCTTGTATCGAAATCTGTATTTGATCTTGCTGTTGTGTAGTAAAGATTTGTATTTTCAACAACTATAGAAGTATCAAGTGTTGATGTAACTGCTTGATTAGAACCATTACCTATAAATATTTTGCCATTATCTAAGTTAGGAGTAGCGTTACTTCTTCCAGCACCACCTACTTTAATTGATCCAGCACTTGCATGACTTCTAATTACTTTACCTATGTTTTGTATTTGACTAGATTCACCTGTTGGAGCTGTAGTTGTATAAGCACCTGCTGTTGTAGATACATAAAGTATTTGTCCTTCTGATACCCCTGAAGTATCTAATTCTTCAATAGTACCAAAGGTAACCACTTGTAATGCAGCATTATCATTAGCATCAGATAAAGCTAATCCAAATGCAGGCATTTTAGAAGCATCATCAGCTTTAGCTTGACCGACTGTTGGTACATCACCTGATACGCCTGATATATAAACTACATCACCTTTGCTTAAAGCACCATCTGCTTTAGCATTAAATCTTATACCACCTTCTAAATCACCAATGAATTCTTCACTTGCTGTAATAATATTAAAAGTAACATCATCAGTTGTAGCTACAGCTTGTCCTATAGCAATACTAGGAGTAGAACCTTCACCAGTTCCACCTGTTACTGTTACCCCAGTTCCACCTGACATGGATTCAACATAATCACCAGTTGTGTCAGTTCCTAAAGTAATAGAATTAATTTGAACTACTGTATCTATATCAACATTAGCACTACCATCAAAAGACACTGATCCAACAACATCTCCTGATAAAGATATAGTTCTTGCTGTACTTAAAGTATCAGCAGAATCAGCATTACCTGTTAAGTCTCCAGTGACATTTCCGACTAGGTTTCCAGTGACATTACCAACGACATTACCTGTTAAGTCACCTGTAAATGTATTTGATGCAGTAATACTAACACCTGTAGTAATCCAAGCATTATCAGCAGCGTTTCTGATCTTTAATACGCTATTAGCTGTATCTACCCATAATTGATGGGCAAATGTAGTTGATGGTTCAGTTGCAGAGCTATTTACAGTTACAATAGCTAAAAGAGCATTGTTTAAATCTGCTCTAAAATCTGCACCTGACTGGTTTGCGATGTGATAGTCGTGTGTACTCATAATAAAATCCTATTTTATATATCTTAAATCATTCAGGCATACTTGGAAATATTACATTAGCAATATTATTCACTAGCTTTTTCCTCAATCCCATATATCTGCCATGTAAAGTAATTATCTAAATCAATAATTTGTACTTTTGATTTAAACCATTCAATTATTTTAGTTTCAGTTAAATCTTCTACTGGTATAAAAGTATCAGGTAATCCTTCATGTTTGTATGAATAAACACCATCTAAAGAAACATATTGTTCTTCAGTTAATGATTGACTGCTATCAGCTTGGTCAACTGCTGTAACTCTAACAGTAATATTTTTAACTATTTGTGTTTCATCATCAGCACTTAAAGGCATTGTTTTAACACCAACATATTCGTATGTGTAATTAAAATTATGTGTTGCCATCAAATCTCCGAGAATTTATAAAAACCATATTGAACATTCGATAAATACCTAGTACCACCATCTCCTTGAGCTAATATGTATAAAGCTAATGTTCTACTTGTTGAACTTGTTTTTCTAACAATAAAATCTTTTTGCACCATTTTATAAGTAGAATCAAACCTATCTACACCTGACCAAGTTTGTGATTGACCTGAGTTAAATTGTGCATAACCTGTATTAGCTATTGGTAAATTTGTTGCAAACAAAGCATCACTATAAGTAAAATCACTATCAAGCTCACCAGTAGTACCATAAGTACCATCACCTGCAACTACTGATAAAGTTTTAACCTGACCAGTTCCACCAAAAACTCTACAAAAAATATGATAAATACCTGCTTCTGTTCCTAAGTCTGCAACTTTTTTAAGTCGCATAGTATTACTTGGAAAACCACCAATTGCTGTTCCTGTAACTGTATCAGCAGTAAAATCTAAAGCTAAATCAGTAACATTAATTCTATCTGCTGTAATAGTATTTGCTAAAATTTTGTCATTTGTAATAGCGTTATTAGCTATCTGAGTTGTATCTACTCCACCTGATTTAATAATTAAATTACCACTACCATCAGTATCAATAGTAACATCATCTATTTGTATTCTATTAGCGTTAAGAGTTCCTGTAGAAACATTGTCTGCATTTATATTAGTAACATTAACAACTGAAGCATTAATAGTTCCTGTATCAATATTTGAACCTGATATAGATGTAGTACCATCTGTTAAGTTTGAAGTGACAATAATACTTCCTGCTGTTATAACTCCTGAAACATCTATTCTTGCTGCTGCTACAGTTCCAGTAGTAATAGCACCACCTGATATAGAGGTAACATTTGAATTAACTTGAGTACCATCTATAAAATTTTCGTTATTAGTTAGAGTAGATATATTGTCACCTTGAACAACAATATTACCAGCAGTAATAATAGTAGAAGCTGATACTGCTCCTGTAGCTCCTGCAACTGATTGTACTGGTGCTGCTGATGCAGCTCCTGCTGTATCTACATAACCTGCATTATTAGTTAAATCAGAAACATTGTCACCACTTACTATAATACTACCTGTAGATATAATGTCATTAACATTTAATCTAGCAGTAGCTACAGTACCTGAAGTTATATTATCTGCATCTAAATTAGTAACTGTTATCTGACTAGCGTCTATAGTTCCTGCTGTAATCTTGTTAGCAGACAATGAATTGATTTTTGCATCAGTTACAGCATCATTTAATATTTTAGGGGTAGTGATAGCATCATTTATTATTTTATCTGTTATAACTGCATCATCTTTAATATCAGCACTTCCTGTAGGAGCATCACCAATAGTAAATGTTAAAGTAGCTGGAGATGATTCTGATCCCAATGTATTTAATGAGCTAACACTAGCAACATAATTAGAAGCAGTAGGTACAAAGTTTAAATCACAATTTTCTACATCTACTATTCTATTTAAAACTTGATTGCTAGAACTATCTACAACATTAACTCTATATTGATAATCAGGAAAGTCAGTTGGCTCATTCCAAGATAAGAATGGTCTACCTGTAGAACTAGAATCAGTATCAGTAAATGATAATCCTGTTGGAGCTTTTACTGCATAAGCAGAAGGTAAATTTGCTAACTCTTCTACTGGTTCTTGAGGTGGTACTTCCCATGTATAAACATCAAAATATTCTATTAAGCTAACAGCAACTAAACCATTAGACTGTAATTCTAATGCTTCAACTCTACAAATTTTGCCTGAAAACCCTAAACCTGCATAAGTTAAATCTACTATATCTCCTACATTTAACTTATACATTTCAGGAGTTCCTAAAAATTGCATAGTAGTTTGATTTCTACTTCTAGTTAATATTGCTTTACCCATGTTATAAGCAATATATGGATCAGTTACATAAGGAAACTCAGCTTTAATTTCTAATATTTCATCATTGTCATCTGAGTAATATTCAGGAGTTGCATCATGTAAAACTGTAGCTGTATCTAATTCATATTTTTTATTCGCATTAAAAAATTCAACTATAACTTTATTTGCCTTTTTATCTTTGTTTCCATAATCAACTGATATACCAGCATCAGCAATAATATGATTATCATTAATGCTGAATGATGAAGTGCCTGTATCTTCTATAGATAATTCGTATTGACCATTAATATAAAGAAAAATACCTCTCATATTAGCAAGAAGTTCTTTAGCATTTTCCATTACATTTCTATTTGAATCTAAATAACCATTAGTAGTAAATCTTTTAACTTTTAATAATGAAGAACCATTTTGTGATGAGTAATCACTACTGAAATATCCATTAATAAAAATAATATATTCTGTTGTTGTATCAAAATATTGACTTCTTTGTATTTCTTTTATTTCTACCTCATCTAATACGCCATTACCATTTGCATCAAATAAATCTAATAGTTCACCTATTTTATTTTGCCACCAATCTTCGTTAGCATCTGTACCTGTAATCGTAAAAAAATCATCTCCACTATTAGCAGACCAAGTTAATGATTGTGCTGAACCATTAAAGTAAGGCTGGTCAACTTGCGTATCACAAACATTAGCAGCAGAACTAAAAGTAGACATATTTATTTGTGATGAAGTTAAACCTTTACCATATTCATTATTAGTAATGTAATCTAAAAAAACTAAAGCTGGATTATCAGAATGTTTGTAAGTAGTTGGAGTACCAAACTGTTGATTTGTGTCTCTTGGGTCATAAATTCTTTTACCTTTAACTTGTACTGTTAGTTGTGGTATTCCTGAAAACATACCTTCTTTATCGTATTTGTAATGTGCTGCTATATAACAAACACCATCTAATCTATGTGATGAAGTCCAGTTAGGCATAGATGCAACAAGCATTGGGTCTGCTGTTTGTGATGCAGTACCATGATGTAAATTTAAAGTAATTCTATATCTTGCATTTTGATTTGTACCAAATTGACCAGCACCAGCACTAATAGTAGAACCAACTTGTGAAACTGTATTTAAAGGTTGGTGACTACTGTAACCAGTTTGATTATTTCTATCTGAGCCAACATAACAGCCAAATTTAAATCTATTAGGGTCGGTTAAAGGATTGCCATCCAATTCAATCGTTCTATAAAGAATCTCATCACATTCACCAACTGATAAAGCATAAACTACAAATAAATGTCTTGAATCATTATTAGAGACATCCATATAAACAACCTGAGCACCAACTCTACGAGTTCCATATACAACAGGAATCTTACCACCAGCAGCAGTCTTATTAGCTAAAATAGCTTGTGATTGTGCAAGCATATCTTGAGCCTGTCTATAACCTTTAACACCTACAGCTAAAGTAGCTATAAAAGCAGCAGCTTTAATCTTAGCCCAATTGCCTACTATGAAAGCACCAATTTTACTAAAGAATGCTGGTAACATAAAAGCCATTAGACACCCCACCTAACATCTGCTTTTACTTGAGTTGCAAATTCAAAACCTTTATCACCTATACTAAATGACTGTTGTGATTCATCAGAAAAATGTCTACCTTTTGTTAAATTCCAGTTTGCCCAATGCGATGCAACTGTCATTTGTAATGTTGATTCATTTAGGTTTTCGTTAATCCCAATATTTCTAATTTGACCAGTAAAATAATTGATTGCACCTACAATAGTTTCATCATCATTAAAATAAGCTAAATATATATCAACTGTTTTATCTGTAAATTCTCCATCTTCAACCAAAGACCTAACTTGATCAGTAATGTTAGAAAATCCTAAATTAACTTCATTAACTTCAAGTTGACCAGTTTCAGTTGTTGAATCAACTTGTAAAAAAGAACCACCAGCTTCATAGCTGTTAGAATCATAAGTAACATTAGTGTACCAATCAGTTAATCTAATAGTAGATGATAGATTAAGCTCAACTAAAAAAGCTGTCTTAGTTGCTGTTGATGATACTTGGGTTTGTAGATCAGATGATAAACTTCTAGGCATTAGGTTATAACCTCTCTAACATCAAATGAAATACTATAAAAACCACTAGCATCTGTTGAATACATAATCTCATTATTTTCAAGATAAACAGTAAAGCTAGGCTTGTTTACAGTAACAGCTTCATTATCTGCTAGAGATGCTACTAGGTTAGGTGATATAAGAACAGTTAATGCTCCACCACTATCAGAATCAATATCTGATTGCACCATATAAACTTTACTATGATTGGCAAACTTAATCAGATCACCAGCTTTTAATGCACCTGTTTGATTGTTTGAAAAGCCATCTAAAGCAATAGAAGCATCTCCTGATGTATGTGATCCAACTACTTGTATATCTGTTTCTGCTTTGCCTGCACCTAAATTATCTAGAGGTGCAACTATAGTAAAGTCCTCAAAAGAACCTTTTTGTTTTTGTAAAAATGCAAATACTTCTTGAGCCTTTTCTTGTTGTAAAGGTGGCATTTGTACTGTAAAAGAAAAATATTGACTACCTATTTGTCTGACTTGTTTTTTACCTGATAAAGTCTGATTCAATAATGTAGGTCTATTATCTTTAAAATTTAAACTTCTAAAATTAGGAGATGTTGGAAATTGCCCTGACATTATACCACTCCCATCTTGCCTTGATTATTCATGGCATTGTTTATGATTGATGTTATCAATCCTTTTCTTGATGCTAGTAACTGATCAAATCCAGCAGCATCTACTGTTGATATATTAAAGTTTACTGTAGCACCACCAACTGCTTGACCTTTCGTATGATCTACAACAGTTTCATTAGGATGTAATATTGCAGGGAATCCACCTCTTCCATCTACACCACCTGCTCTTGCTCCCATGCCTGTATAGCCACCACCTTCTGCTGAAAATAAATCTCCAAAATCTTTAAAGAAAGATGATGCAGCACCAGTTATTTTCTTTATAACTAATTCTTGTATAGCAATTCTCAAAAGTTGTTCAACAACATAATCAGCAAATTCTTTAAAAGATAACTTACCAGCCTTTAAAGAATTAACGATTGAATCTTCAAACTTTTTCATTGATCCAACTGCTGCTTTACCTAAATTTTCTTCTGTAACACCTAATTCTTGATTAAATGTAATTAATGCAGGTAGCATTTTATTTTCTACATTATCTTTAACTGTATCACCCACATCATCAATCGGTGGTTTTACAGCTAAGATTCTTAATTTAAGATCATAAAATGTATTTTCTAATTTACCTATATCTGCTATTGGATCACCAAAACCAAATGTTGAAATAGCCTTTAAAGCATTAGCAACTTCTGCTATTGTAATTACTACAGTCTTTAATGCATCAACTAATGTTATTGCTATCTCTCTACCCAAAACCTTAAATCCACCATTTTCCATAGCAGCACTTTTTAGAACTGCACTTAGCTCAGTAGCTATTTCTTGCAATACTGGTAAGAAAGCTGAAATAGTATATTGTACAAAACCTGTAATCTGTCTCTTAACAACATTAATCTGATCAGCAAATTTTTCAGTGTTAGCAACTGTTTCAGAATCAAGAATAAATCCTAAACTTTGTGCTTGTCTTGCATAATCTTCTAAACCCTTTCTACCATTTTTTAAAGTATTAACTAAAGCTGCACCTTCTGAATCAAAGAATTTAAAAGATAATCTTAATTGTTCAGATGAGCTTTCAGTATTCATAATACCATCAGCTACATCACCCAAGATGTCTCTAGTTGATCTTAGATTTCCATTACTATCTTTAAGTTGTATACCTAAATCTTTTAAAGCACCCTTTGCTTCACCAGTACCTTTAGCTGCTTCACCAACTCTTCTTATAAACCTTTGAAGAGCCATATCTAAAGTTCTTTGTTCAATACCTGTTTGTTCTGCTGCAAATCTCATTTCTTGCAACAGTTCAACATTTACACCTAGCTTACTAGCTGTTTTTCCAAGTCTATCAATAGCTTCAATATTTCTTTGTGTAAATACTGCTAAAGCTGCTGCTGATGCTGTTGCTGCTAATCCTATTTTAGCAATACCAACACCTGCACTTTTTGCAGTACCACCAACTGTTTTTAGACCTTTGCTAACTCTATCAAAAGCTGCTTTAGTTTTATCTATTGCAGTAAGTTCGTATTGTATTCTTTTTTTAGCCATTCCTTTGTTTCTCTTGTGCTAACTCTAAGTAAGCTATCCATCCTTGATATTCTTGGACACTAATTTGTTGAAGCTCTTGTAAGGTTTTACCAAGTTTTTCAGCAAGTGCATACTGCAAATATAAATTAGTATCCTTTATTAGTTTTTTTTCGTTTCCTCAATAGGTTCTTGACCCATAATTTGGGTCGCTACGCTAACTAATATCTCTCTATCAACACTGTTTAATAAAGCATTTTTATCTGCTAAATCAAATAGTTTATCTCCATTCTCATCTAGTGCTTTGTAAATAAGAACATAAGCCATCATTGTTAGATCATCTTCTTTACTCATTTTATAGAGCTTAGAAGTTTCAGCTAGCGTTAATGGCTTACTATATATTTTAAGAGGTTTATTCTCATCACCCCATTCAGGCACTTCGATTACTTTTACATCTTGCTCTGCAAAATGTTTCTTTGCGTTATCTATTGCTGACATTGTCTTATACTGTTGTTGATGTTAATGCACCAGTACCTTGTACTGAAATACTAGCTTCAACTAATCCATCAAATGATGCACTTCTTGAAACACCAGTAACAATAGCTGAACCAGTATAATAAGTATCACCTGCTGTATCTCCTTCAGGATATACATTAAGAGTTACTTCTGAGCCAATAGTTAAAGCACCTTGACCACTAGTATCAGTCTCATCCCAAAATACATCCAAACTTCCTGAGAAAGAAGTCAATGATGATTTATACGTTCTAGCAGAATCACCCATTGAAGTATCTTCTAAAGTATCAGCAGATTCTTCAATAGAATAAGACCTAATCTCAGCTACAGCATTAGAACCGACTTTTACAGTTCCTTCACTTCCTTTATGTGTTGCCATTTTCTACCTCGTCTTTCGACTTTTTCTTAGAAGAAGATTTAACTTTATCTTGCGAATGGACTGCTTCCTCTTTCCAACCCATATTCAATAAAGACTCAACCTTAGAAGGATGAGCTTTTATAGAAACTTTGCCATCAGGACTAATCATTTTCATAATTGTCTCCTATACTGCTACATCAGGATTAGTTTCCTGAACATAGTAATTAGTTAAAAAGGTTAAACTCACATATCCTAGTGGTTTCTCACCTTCACCATTAAACTCTATTTCTGTTGATTCTAAATAACAGTCTTTAGCTAATCCATCTAAAGTTCTATCTGCTGCTATTGCTTCTTCAACTTCTTTTGATATTGTATCAATAGTATCATCAAAGTCACTAGTAGCTTTTGCATATCCTTCTACTACCACTGACAATTCTCTACTCATAACACGATCAGTACCTATAACTATTGGTTCAGATGTTTCTGATTTGGTATAGATAACTAATGCTGGTACTGTTTCTAATGGGTAAACCCTTGACTCATAAACTCTTGATCCAGTTGTAGTTAGACCAGTTAAAGTAGTACCAAACTTTTCTCTTATTTGTTGTCTTATATGATTTGCCATTATATTTCCTCTAACATTAATGCACTAAAACCTGTTCTATCTGCTTGTATATTAACAACAGTATAGCTTTGTGCTGCTTTGAGTATATTACCATTTGTATCTTTAATTGCAGATACATCTAATCTATTTCCAAATGCAATATTAGGAACATCTATAGTTCTGCAATAAGCTATTGGTTTTAATGCTTCAACACCAATGCCTTCTTCTTGTTCTACATATTCATTATTTAAAATAATATTAATTGTTGTAGAAGTACCTGAATTTGTATAAACAGCAGAAACCCCATGACCAAAATTGATATCTAAATATCCAGCCATATCTAATTCAGTTTCCAATCTAAATTGAGACATTATTCTTCCTCTAACACTAAAGAAATCAAACCTGTATTGTCAGGCTCTACTGTTCTTACAGTAAATGCTGTTTGTGGTTTTAAAACATTACCTTGATCAGTTGTTATTGCATCAACAATTAATCTATCTTCTTGAGATATATAGGGTACATCAGATGCTTTGACTATTGCTCTTGGCTGATAACCAGCAACAGGAACAGTACCACCTTCTATATTAAAATATTCTTGATCAATTATAATATTTATACTATAGGCATCACCTGAGTCAATATCAAACCAAGTATCAATTAATCCTTGTCTTGCATCCCATAGTGATGATTGAACCTCAAAGAAAGTGGCAGTAACACCATGACCTGTTGTGGTATCAACATAGGCGTTAAAATCTAATGCACTCTCTAAAGGCATGATTTATTTTTTAGCTCTAGTCTTAGGAGCTTTTACTTTTGAAGTTTCTAAACCTACGCTTCTATCTTCTTTTTTTGCTTTAGGTTTAGCTGTATGAACTTCAGCTTTACCATATCCACACAAAGCATGACCTTCATGTTCAGGTAATTCAACTATATCGCCAGCATGAACTTTAGAACCACCAGCCATTGTATCTGTTAAGATTTTGTATTTTTTCATATTTAAGTTGGGGGTATTACTACCCCCATTCCATTTAAGCATCAGTTAATTAGTCGCTTGATTTACAGAAAGATACTGCATGTCTTACAGCAACATCAACAGTTTGTAGAGCAACAATTCTTACTCCACCTGATGTTGAAAGTGCAAAAGGGTCTACGACGATATCGAGCCCACCATACATACCAATTAATAAGTCTGCAAAGTTACCAAAGTAGAAATCACCACTTGTTACTTGATTACTTCTAACAACATTATAACCATTCATAGTGTTATCAGGAGAAACAACAAACTGAGCAGTACCAGTAGCCTTTTCAGTTGTTTTTAAAGTACCAAAGTCAGCAGGTCTACAGATGTAACCTAAAGAACCAGTTAATGCGTTGTCATTAGCAACAGCACTTTCCATCGCCACGATTTCGCTCCACGTGGGGTTAGCAGCAGCAAAAGTTGTAGTGTTAATACCTGAAGTATTAGCAATACCTGTTGGCTGACCACTTGAACCTGAACCAGCTAAAGCACCTAAATCAATAGCAGTAGCTATAGATTGTGTTAGGTCATCTCTGATTAAGTTCTCAACATCTAATGATGATTGTTGTAATAACAATCTTGTAGCATCAGTAAAAGCACCAACTACTTTAGGAGACATAGTTACTGAGCCTGAAGTAAATTCTGATTCAGCAGCAGCAGTTCCTTCTGTAGCTATCCATGCACCACTAGCAGCAGCAGTTTTCTTAGGTATTACAACATTACCTTGTAATCCTCTAAGCATTGTTGCACCAGCTTGCATTACGCTTGAGCTGTTTCTTAATACATCAATAAAGTCTCCACCTCTATAATCTTCAGCGATTAGAGTTGAATCATCAGATGAATTAATATCTCTTTGCTTCCAAGTTCTTAGAACTTCAGCAGGTAACATGATGCCTTGAGCATCTTTACCATATTGTCTAGCAGCTTCAGCAGAACATTCAAATTCAAATGCTGCATCTTCTTGTGCTTTTCTGTCAGAAGGATTAGCCATAGCTCTGATTGCTCTTACTAGGCTGAACTCTCTAACTTCTTCTTTAGTCATGCCAATTTCTGAAGGAGTTTCTAAAGGAGTATTGTTAGAAATGTTTTCTAATAAAATTCCTCTAAATTCTGCAACAGAGACACCATCACTAATTGCTTTATCAGCTAAATCTCTTTTGTTGTGCTTAACAGCTAAATCAATGATTTCTTTTGAATTTCTTTTAAATTCAGCTTTAGCCTCTTCAACAGTATGAGCTCTAACTTCGTCAAGATTAATATCTTGTTTCTTTTCGTTTTCCATTAGTTTTACCTCAATGTTTTTATTTTGTTTATCTTTACTACGACCAACACCTACGAGCCTTGACTGGTCAGCAGGAACACTTACAGAAGATACTTCCATAGGAGTCCATTGAGCCTTGTAGTAAGTCTCGCTATCTTGTTCATAGCGTTCTAATTTATCGATTCGATATCCAACAGATATATTCATACGAATACCATCTTTTACATCTTCAAATACTTCACGAGCTAAAGCAGATTTACCAAATCTAACTACTGCAATTGTCCTCTTCGCAGTCTCATCTAATTTGAATTCTTCAATTACACCAATTTGCTTAGTCATATCATGATCAAGCAATAATGGTGCTCTTCCTGATGCTATAAACTCCATGTTTATATCACCAGCAGAATGTCCTAGCACTTCCATGCCAAAACTTCTTTCAACAGGTTCTTCAGAAGAAACACCTACACGAACCA